>CEAB01023323.1_pt1 | contig 61926 bp, 54 predicted proteins | sample 557651 | NCBI WGS metagenome assembly CEAB01 (sample SAMEA3182046, study PRJEB8094) | gut metagenome | biome: human; feature: gut; material: Stool; isolation source: human stools | place: Canada | collected 2011-11-15 | reverse complement strand
GCGCAGCCCCGCGCGTCCGCAGGACGCGCGCAGCGGACGAAGTCCGCTGACCCGCCGCAGGCGGGGGGGCTGCGCCCCGGGCCGGCACCCTGCTGGGGCCTGGCCGAGGATAGGGCGCAGACTGGCGGAGGGAGCCGGGCCGCAGGCCCGGCGGCGGAGCCGCCGCCGCGGACGAAGTCCGCGAAAAGCCGCCCGGAGGACGGCTGGGCCTGCGGCCCGGAATTTGCCCACTGCTGGGGCCTGCCGAGGAATAAAGGAAAAATAGACTATCCAAGGAGGAAAAGGATATGAATAAAGCAAAACGCCGGGTGGTCATCGCCGGGAACTGGAAAATGAATAAAAACCGTGCCGAGGCGAAGGCGCTCATCACCGAGCTGCTGCCGCTGGTAAAGGAGGCGGGCTGTGAGGTTGTCATCTGCACGCCGTATACCAACCTGGAGACCGCGCTGGCCCTGACCGAGGGCAGCAATGTGAAGGTGGGCGCCGAGAACTGCCATTGGGCGGAAAGCGGAGCCTTCACCGGGGAGATCTCAGCGCAGATGCTGAAGGAGCTGGGGGTGCAGTATGTCATCATCGGACACAGCGAGCGCCGGCAGTACTTTGGCGAGACCGATGAGACGGTGGCCAAGCGGGTGCGCGCGGCGCTGGAAAGCGGCCTGGAGGTCATCCTGTGCGTAGGCGAGACGCTGGAGCAGCGGGAAGCGGATATCACCGGGGAGACCATTGCCATTCAGGTGAAGAAGGCGCTGGCCGGTGTGACCGCCGAGGAGCTGCGGCATATTATCATTGCATATGAGCCGGTATGGGCCATCGGCACCGGCAAGACGGCGACCGATGAGCAGGCCAATGAGGTCAGCCATATGATCCGTGAGCTGCTGGGAAAGCTGTACGGAGAGGAAATGGCGGAGGCCACGACTATCCAGTACGGCGGCAGCATGAACGCCAAGAACGCGGCGGGCCTTTTGGCGCAGCCGGATATCGACGGCGGACTCATTGGCGGCGCTTCGCTGAAGGCGCCGGATTTTGCGGCGATAGTGGAAGCCGCGAGCAAATAAAAAGGGGGGAAGATGCGATGAAAAAGCCACTGGCACTTATTATCATGGATGGCTTTGGGCTGCGGAAAGAGACCGAGGGCAACGCCATTGCCGCCGCGAAGCATCCCAACCTGGATCGCCTGTGGGCCACCTGCCCCCATACTCAAATCGGGGCCTCCGGGCTGGATGTGGGCCTGCCGGACGGCCAGATGGGCAATAGTGAGGTGGGACACACCAACATGGGCGCGGGGCGCATCGTTTACCAGGAGCTGACCCGCATTACCAAGTCCATTGAGGAGGGGGAGTACCTGACCAACCCTGCGCTGGTGCACGCCATGGAAAACGCCAAAAAGCCGGGGGCCGCGCTGCATCTGATGGGGCTGCTTTCCGACGGCGGGGTGCACAGCCACAACCGGCACCTCTATGGCCTGATAGAGATGGCCAAGAAGAGCGGTGTGGAAAAGGTATATATCCACTGCTTTATGGATGGGCGTGATGTGCCCCCGACCTCCGGGGCGGAGTATATAGAGCGGCTGCAAAATGAGCTGGCCCGGATCGGGCTGGGGAAGATAGCGACGGTAAGCGGCCGCTACTACGCCATGGACCGGGACAACCGCTGGGAGCGGGTAGTGAAAGCCTATGACGCCATGGTGAACGGCGAGGGCGTAAAGGCACCCGACCCGGTGGCGATGATGCGGGAAAACTATAAAAACGGTGTGACCGATGAATTTACCGTGCCGGCGGTGGTGACGGAAAACGCGGCCATCCGAAGCGGGGACAGCGTGATCTTCTTCAACTTCCGCCCCGACCGGGCACGTGAGCTGACCCGCGCGCTGGTGGACCCCGATTTTGCCGGGTTCCGGCGCAAAAAGGGCTTCTTCTCGTTGGTGTATATCTGCATGACCCAGTACGATGCCACCATGCCCAATGTGGAGGTGGCCTATAAGCCTGAGGATCTGACCAATACCTTTGGCGAGTATATCAGCAAGCAGGGACTGACCCAGCTGCGCATTGCCGAGACCGAGAAATATGCCCATGTCACCTTCTTCTTTAATGGCGGCGTGGAGGCCCCCTATCCCGGTGAGGACCGGGTGCTGATCCCCAGCCCCAAGGTGGCGACCTACGACATGCAGCCTGAGATGAGCGCTTATCTGGTGACCGACGAGGTGGTGAAGCGCATCAAGAGCGGCAAGTATGATGTCATCATCCTGAACTACGCCAACTGCGATATGGTGGGCCATACCGGTGTCTTTGAGGCTGCGGTGAAGGCGGTGGAGACGGTGGATGCCTGCCTGGGCCGGATGCTGGCGGCCATTGAGGAGATGGGCGGCCGGGCCTTTGTGACGGCGGACCACGGTAACGCCGACAGGATGACCGACGAGGAAGGCAAGCCCTTTACGGCGCACACCACCAATCCGGTGCCGTTTATCGCGGTGGGCTTCCCCGAGGGGACAAAGCTGATGCCTGAGGGCGGCCGGCTGGCGGATATTGCCCCGACCATGCTGGCGGGGCTGGGCCTGCCCCAGCCCGCGGAGATGACCGGACGCTCGATGCTGGAATAAGTGATAGAATGAAAAGCTCCCCCATTCTGCCTGGCGCAGGGTGGGGGAGCTTTTTGGGCGGGGGCGCAGGGATCTGGGAGGGAGAGGGAGGGCCGCAGGCCCGGCGGCGCGCAGCGCCGCCGAAACGGACCTCCGGTCCGTTTGCCCGCCCGGAAGGGCGGGCGGCCTGCGGCCTGATCCTGCCTTCCGCACGGACTGCGAATAGAAGCGGAAAATCCGTCCATACTCCGGATAACGAACTGACCCGGAAAGGACGGAAAACCAATGACAAAAAAGTGGGACAGAGTGCTGATTTTCGGATTGCTGCTGGCGGTGATCCTCAGCATGGCGGCGGGCTTTGATAATGAATGTGAGACGGTGCGGGAGAATGTACTGCGGCTGCACATCCTGGCCAACAGCGACAGCGAGGAGGACCAGGCGCTGAAGCTGCGGGTGCGGGATGCCATCCTGCTGGAAACGGCGGCGGATTTTGCGAAAAGTGAAAGCCAAATAGAAACGATGGCGCGGGCGGAAGAGCTGCTGCCCAAAATGAAAGCGGTGGCGGAGGAGGCTCTGGCGCGGGCCGGCAGCGCCGATGCTGTACGGGTGGCGCTGGTGAATATGTATTTTGAAACCAGGGAGTATGATGGCACCATTCTGCCGGCGGGGTACTATGACGCGGTGCGCATTGAGCTGGGAGCGGCAGAGGGCCATAACTGGTGGTGTGTGCTGTTCCCGCAGCTGTGCATTGGCACGGCGGCGGAAGGTCCGGAGCTGGAGCAGATAGAAAAGCTGGCGGAAGGTCCGGAATACCGGCTTTCCTTTGCGCTGGTGGAGTGGCTGGAACGCCTGCTGTCGGCAGGGAAGGAAACAGCAATATCATAATTTAACACACAATAGAGCGATGGAACATGAAAAAGGACCCGAAGCGGCAGAGATGTCGGCTTTGGGTCCTTTGCTTTGTATAATGGTTATGTTTTTCTTGCTGCGTGGTTAAAAAGCGCAGCTTTTTAGTCCAAAGTATCACATTAAGTGGTAGTATGATGGTAAGGAGAGGGATGTGTGGAGGGGGAACCACAGCAGCGCCCTCTGCGCGTTTCATTAGGGTACAGACCAACCCTTTGCGCAGGCTTTCTGTTCCCCTTGGCACCAAATAAAAAAGACGCCCAAAGATTTTTGCGCAGGCTTATCCCCTACGGAGGGAAAGAAAGTGTGAAAGAAAACCGTCAGGGTTGTCTTTCGCGTTTCATTAGGGCACAGACCAACCCTTTGCGCAGGCTTTCTGTTCCCCCTGGCACCAAATAAAAAAGACGCCCGGGTTTTACTTGCGCAAACTGTCCCATCCGGAGGGAAAGAAAGTGTGAAAGAAAACCGTCAGGACTGTCTTTCGCGTTCGATTAGGGCAGGGAGTGTTTAATCTGCAAAAAAGAATGCGTTCCCCGGCCGACCAACAAAAAAGGACGCCCGGGGTTTATCTGCGCAAACTGTCCCATCCGGAGGGAAAGATAGTGTGAAAGAAAACCGTCAGGGTTGTCTTTCGCGTTTGATCAGGGCAGGGAGTGTTTAATCTGCAAAAAAGAATGCGTTCCCCGGCCGACCAACAAAAAAGGACGCCAAAAGGCGTCCTTTTTTGTTGGTCGGGATGACAGGATTTGAACCTGCGACCTCTGCGTCCCGAACGCAGCGCTCTACCAAGCTGAGCCACATCCCGTTAGAAAAACCCTCGCTGCTATCTTAAACGGCGAGGGTCTTTGTGGTTGCCCGACTAGGATTCGAACCCAGACAAACAGAGTCAGAGTCTGTCGTGCTACCTTTACACAATCGGGCAATAGCAACATGAATAATTATAGCGGTTCTGCCGAAAAAGTCAAGCCCTATCGTAAAAAAATGCCGTTTATTTTTTGCTTGGAGAAAAGTTCCTCTAATATACCGCCTGCTGGCGCACACAATACACATTGCAAACGCCAAATTAAGAAAGAGAGGAATAAACCATGTCTAACAAGAAAGCCAAGGAAGCACTGAACCAGATGAAGCAGGAAGCTGCCAACACCGTCGGCGTTAACCTCAAGCAGGGCTACAACGGCGATATCACCGCCCGTCAGGCCGGTTCCATCGGCGGCGAGATGGTGAAGCGCATGATCGAGAGCTACGAGAGCGGCCATTCCGCCAAGTAACTTTCCCCATCCCCACACCCGCGGCTATGCCCAGTGCAGGCCGCGGGCGTTCTTTTTGTTTAAGTACAGCCAAATTAGCCAAACCTACGCGATGAAATTCTCCACCGCTCCCCTTGCGCCCCGGGCCGTGTAAATGGTACCATAAAGGTGTAGGAGACCACCCGCTTCCCGTAAAAAGAAAGGAGTGCGCCCCATGAAAAAACTGATTGCCCTTACCCTGGCCCTGCTGCTTGCTGTTCTGCTGCTGCCCACCGCCGCGCTGGCGGAGGAGAATAATGTGGCAAAAATTGGTGATACAAAATATGCATCCTTGAAGGATGCATTGGGTGACGCCAATGATGGCGACACCATCACCCTCTTAAAGGACTGTGAGTTATCGAATGGATACGATAGTATCAGAGTGCTAAAATCTATAACACTGGATTTGAATGGCTGTACGATGACTTTGAAAAGTCTGATTTCCGTGCAGAACTATGCAACCTTTACAATACAGAACGGCGAAACTACCGGAGGCATAAAAGTAGGATATAAGAATGTTTTTGAGGGGCTTAATGGGACTACGGTCAAATTGATAGGCGTGAAGATAACAGAAGCAGACACGACGGAAAAAGGGCGGTTGTTTAATGCGACTTCAGGTTCCAACTTTATAGTAGAAAACTGCGATATTACATGGAGTGGCATATGTTGGCTTAATGGTGATAGTGCTACCATCGAGAATACAAGAATGGAACTGACCGGGAGTAATGACGCTTTTATCATGGACAGTTCGTCCTCTAGGTTGGAAATAATCAATAGCACTATCATCGGTAAGGGAGCCAAGCTATATATCACCCCGGATACTAATAAACAAGTTGATAGGCCGAGCGTTTCCATTGCGAATGTCAAGCCGCAAAGCGGCATCATTGAATACTCATACTACTACGAATTCAACAACGGAAAATTCATTTTGCCGGGGGTAAGTGATGCCAGCGCGAAGCTGAAGGCTATGCTGGCAGATAGCTTCAGGAGCGCTACGCTCCTCGTTCCCAGCCCTGATGGGCTTTACCTCAGCAGTTCGGCACTTGATTATCTTGGTGATGCAAAGAGCGGTGAAACCTATACGATAGAGCAGGCGGGCACCCCAGAACAAATGGCGGAACTTGCTAAAGTGGGGGCAGTCCGTGCCAATGGGTGCACCATTGTGAACGGCACCACGGACACCATCACCGTGAATGAAGTGGTTATCCAGCCCGGAAAGTCCCATACCTTTACCGAAAAGGGCCCTGAACTTGACCCTGAGCTCGATCCGCCCAGCACCATTGTGATCATCCGCCCCGCTGAGGAGAAGGCCGCCCAGCCCAACCCGGCCACCGGCGCTCCGCAGGTGATCGCGGTGGCGGCCGCGGCTTCGGCCATCGCGGCGGTTCTGGCGGCGGTGCTGCTGCTGCGCCGCAAGCGCAAAGAAGAATAATCCACACCGCCGGGGGATGCCTCCGGCGGTTGTCCTTTCTCCACAAAAAGCCTTGCGCATCTGCCTCATCCTTGGTACAATGAAATTGGCATTTCGCCCGATTTTTGTGATAGAAAAGGAGTGACCCAATTTGGCAGAAAAAAAGAAGGTCGAGCGTGAGTTTGTGGAGGCTTCCACCGGCAAAACCGGCAAGCGCCCCGCAGTTGTCACCGCCGCCAATAAGAAAAGCGCCACCGGCAAGCGTGTAGCCGCCGTCATCCTGTGGGTGCTGGCCCTGGCCGCCGAAGTATGTGCCATTCTGATGCTGAACGGCAGATGGTACATACCGGAGGAGCAGAAAATGTACTGGCTCATCGGGGCACTGGTCATCGATCTTATCCTTGTCATCATCGGCAGCCAGCTGTGGAAAAAGGCCAACCGGCTGGACCCCGCCAGCAAACAGAGCAGCGTGAAGTTCTTCCTGTGGAACAACATGGGGCTGATCGCCTCCGTTATTTGTTTCTTGCCCATTGTCATCCTGCTGCTGGCCAATAAGGACCTGGATGGCAAGACCAAGAAGATCGTGACCGTAGTGGCAGCCATTGCCCTGGTGCTGGCTTCGCTGTTCTCCATCGACTTTAACCCTGTTTCCGCCGAGGAGCTGGCCGAAGCCCAGCAGACCGTCGGCAACGGCTCGGTTTACTGGACGCAGTTCGGCAAGAGCTACCACCTTGACCCCAATTGCCACACCCTGATGCGGTCCAGCAAGGTCTATCAGGGGACCATTGAGGAAGCCTTTGAGGCCAACCGCACCGATCCCTGCGATTTCTGCGCATTGGAGCAGGAATAAGGAAAGGGGCGCGGACAGATGAATTTGACTGATCTGCTTTCCGGCAGTGTGATTTCCTCCATAGCGGGCCAAACCGGCACCAGCGAAAAGGACACCCAGAATGTCCTGGCCAATGCGCTGCCGGCTTTGGTAGGTGCCATGGCGCAGAATGCCTCCACCGAGGACGGGGCCAACAGCCTGGCCAAGGCCCTGGATGACCACACCAGCAGCAAAGGGCTGGCAAGCCTTTTGCAGAATGTGGATACGGAGGATGGCACCAAGATCCTTACCAAGATTCTGGGCGGGGAAACTGAGACGGTGCAGAACGCTGTTGCCAAAAAGAGCGGCGCCAGCAAGGTGGATACCTCCAAGATCCTGGCCATGGCGGCCCCGCTGCTGCTGGCGGCCCTGGGCAGCCAGAAGAAAAAGACCAAGACCCAAAGCGACGGGCTCGGCGGCTTGCTCACCAGCCTTTTGGGCGGCGGGGATGATGACGAGGATGACGGCAGTACCCTTATCTCGCTGGCTGGCAGCCTGCTGGGCGGCAGCAATAAAAAGTCCGGTAAGAGCGACAGCGGCGACATTCTTACCAGCCTGGCGGGCGGCCTGCTGACCAGCGCCCTGGGCGGCAGCGGCAAAAAGAGCAGCAAAAAGAGCGATAGCAGCGATGTGCTGAGCTCCCTGGCCGGCAGCCTGCTGGGCAGCGCGTTGGGGACTTCCACCAGCGGGAAAAAGACCACTTCCTCCGGGAAGAAAACCACCTCCAGCGGGAAAAAGACAACTTCTTCCGCAAAAAAGACCGCTAGCGGTAAGAAAACTACCTCCGCTAAGAAAACCACTTCTTCCAAGAAGAAATCGACCGCCCAAAATGACGACGCGGCGGAGCTGCTGGGCAGCGTCCTAACCGGCCTGCTGGGCGGCAAAAAGTAAACTGCATAAGAAAAATGGGGCGGAAGAAGCGAACTTCCGCCTCTTTTTCGCGCGTTGGGGAGGGACCATCACCCATTCTTCACGCTCTGTTCATATCCTACCGGTAGACAAAACTGATTCTATTCTGTATAATAGGGACGGATTATTACAAAAATCGCCCGAAAGGAGGGGCTCTTCATGCCGATATCGCTGAAAACCGGCCGCGCGCTGGCCACCGCTGCTGCCCTTTTGCTGCTGGCTGCCTGCGGCAGCACCCCCACCGGCGCCGAGAACCTGCCCATCTATCCCACAGTGCAAAGCGGACAGGCCCTGCTGCCGGATTGGGAGCATATCCCGCAGAATGAGGTGCTGCCGGAGGAGAATGAGGAACCCGCCGAGAATGACGGTCAATCCGGGGAGAAGCAGCCGGAAAAGACGGACGCCAAGGCCGAAAGTAAGGCTGATGATAAATCCGGGGATAAAACCGATCCTAAAACAGAAAATTCCTCCGGGCAGACCGGGGACAACAAAAACGATGCCTCCGGCAATGACAACCGGAATGACACCACCAGCGGCAATTCCAATAATTCCAATGGTTCGGGCAATGCCGGGAATACTGGGAGCACCGGCAATACCGGCACCGTAAAGGCCCCGGAACCGACGCCTGCTCCGGCTCCAACCCCTGAGCCAGCCCCGGAGCCAGCCCCTGAGCCAGCCCCCGCCCCGACCCCTGAACCGGAACCGGAGCCGGATAACAGCGGCAATGATACCGCCGATTACGGTCAGCTTAGTGTCATTAACGGCAGCACCCCGGTAGTTGGCGATACCTATGAGATTCTGTGCCGCGTGGTGCAGAATGAGGTGGGCAACAGCACCGAGTGGGAATCCACCAAGGCCATGGCGGTGGCCTCCTACAGCTACATCAAGTATTACAATGACTATCTGGGCCGTGCGCCCACTTTGCGCCTTAGCAGTGTGGAGCCCGGCGACCGGGTAAAGGCCTGTGTGAAAGAGGTGCTGGGCCAGGCAGTTTATTATAATGGCCAGTACGCCAACTGTACCTATTTTTCCATCAGCTGCGGCGTGACCACCACGGCCCAGAGCGTCTGGGGCACCACCCAGTACCCCTACCTTGTTTCGGTGGATTCCTCCATTGAGGAGGGCTATTCCTACAGCTGGTCGCCTTTTTCCAAGGACTATACCTATACCCCGGAGCAGATGGCCGAAAGGATGAACAGCGCCCTTGGGACGAGCCTGGACCCCGCCAATGATGACCCAGCCACCTGGCTGGAGATTACCTCCCGTACCGATGGAAAATATGTAGGCACCGTACGGGTAGGCAATACCACCACCACGGGGCGGAAGATAAGGGAGAGCATCCTGGGACTGCGCAGCCATGCCTTTGATATCAGCTATGACGCGGACAGCCGCATTTTTACCGTTACCACCTACGGCTACGGCCACGGTGTGGGGATGAGCCAGACCGGCAGTATGCTGTACGCCCGGCAGGGCTGGACCTATGTGCAGATTTTGAACCACTACTACCCTGGTACGACTGTGGCATAATAAAACGCAAAAAGGATCCCCGCCACCGGCGGGGATCCTTTGGTGTATAAGGGAAAAAATTACGCCTTGCCGGAGCAGCCCAGGACATCGTGCATCTTGTGGCGGACCAGCTCGCGGATGTGATCGCGGGCGGGGGGGAGATACTGCCGGGGATCGAAATGATCGGGATGCTCGAACATGTGCTGACGGATGGCGGCGGTCATGGCTAGGCGCAGGTCGCTGTCGATATTGATCTTGCAGACGGCCATCTCGGCGGCGTGGCGCAGCATTTCCTCGGGGATGCCGATGGCATCGGGCATCTTGCCGCCGAAGCGGTTGACGGTCTCTACATCCGCCTGGATGACGGAGGAAGCACCGTGCAGCACGATGGGGAAGCCGGGCAGGCGGTCGCTGACCTGCTGCAGGATATCAAAGCGCAGCTGGGGCTTCTGGCCGGGCTTGAACTTATAGGCGCCGTGGCTGGTGCCGATGGCGATGGCCAGGGAATCCACCCCGGTGCGGGAAACAAATTCCTCCACCTCGGCGGGATTGGTGAACTGGGCATCGGCTTCGCTGACATTGACAGCATCCTCAATGCCGGCCAGCTTGCCAAGCTCGCCTTCGACCATAACACCGTGGTCGTGGGCGTATTCCACGACCTTGCGGGTCACAGCGATGTTTTCCTCAAAGCTCAGCTTGGAGCCGTCGATCATCACGGAGGTGAAGCCGCCGTCGATGCAGTCCTTGCAGATCTCAAAGCCATCGCCGTGGTCCAGATGCAGGGCGATCGGGACATCGGTATCGGCCACAGCGGCCTCCACCAGTTTGGTGAGATAGATGTGCTTGGCATATTTGCGGGCGCCGGCCGAAACCTGCAGAATGACAGGGGCCTGCTCCAGCTGGGCCGCTTCGGTAATGCCCTGTACGATCTCCATGTTGTTGACATTGAAAGCGCCGATGGCGTAGCCGCCCTCATAGGCTTTACGGAACATTTCCTTGGTAGTGACCAGTGGCATAATATTGATCCTCCTTCAAAAAATAGAAGTATAAAGGGATGGTGCGTTCAGCCCTATTGTAGCAATATTGCCCGCCAAATGCAATAAGATACCGACAGATTCCGCAAATTTTTGTGAAATAAATAACGATATTTTTCCGACCGGCGTTTAGTTTTCATTTGTGAAAAAATCCGGAGCGGGGAGCAAGGCCGGTAAACTTTTTGTAGTGCCCATTTACTGTAAATTGTGGATAAAACAGATGTTTCCACCGGTGACAGGAGAGAAAAAGGGACGAAATGGGGACACTTTTTCACATTTTCCACCGAGTTTTCCACACTGCCGGGGGAAAAGTGTGTGGAAACTGTGCAAAAGTAAAAAAATACGGTCTGTATATCTCACTGCCGCTTCCGCCAGGTGGGACTGCATAAATTCCACAGCAGGAAGCAAAATAACAGGGAATTGATGCCGCAAAAGGAGGGCTGCGTGATGCTGAAGGGAGTCAATAAGCAGGTGGTAGAGGTAGTGGAAGTGGATAATGAGTTTTTTGAGCGGGCGATTTTATTCGTAAAGCCGGAAAAGCAGCAGAACGGTGAGGAGGCCCTACGGGAGAATGCCCGGCGGTATGTAGGTTCGCTGCGGTGGCGGCCCCGGCAGCCCGGCGGCTGGCGGCTGTGGGGCGTCCGGCTGGCCCAATGGGGCAGCGCCGTGGGGCTGGGGGCCCTGCTGGGCGGACTTCTGATAAAATAGGGTCGATTTTTGCGAAGGGCTGTGTTATAATGGTACCATTCATAGGCATGCACAGTGCGCAGCGCGGGAACCGGCCCCCGCCTGCCGGCCCTTATAGGACCGGTGGCCCGCAGCCGTAGGCTGCGGGTGGGCGCGCCGAAGGCGCGCAGGCGGGGGCCGGTTCCCCGGCGGTGCGCACAGCCCTAATAGAAGAAAGGAACTATGACCATGCAGGAAAAAAAGCAGACTGGAGAGCAAAACCAGGTGCTGGCCGGGCGCAACCCGGTGCTGGAGGCCCTGCGCAGCGGCAGGGAGCTGGAGTGTATCTACATACAAAGCGGCAGCCCCAAGGGGCCGGTAGCCGCGATTCTCAATAAGGCGCGGGAGCAGGGTATCCCGGTGAAGGAAGCAACGCGGGAAAAGCTCACCCAGCTTTCCGGAATAGAGACCCACCAGGGGGTTGCCGCCATCTGCGCGGCGGCCGCCTATGCCGAGATGAAAGACATCTATGAGCGGGCAGGGGAAGAACCGCTGTTTGTGGTCATCTGTGATAACATCGAGGATCCCCACAATTTAGGCGCCATTATCCGTACGGCGGAAGCCTGCGGGGCCCATGGGGTCATCATCCCCAAGCGGCACAGCGCCGGTCTTACTGCGGCGGCAGTCAAGTCCTCCGCTGGGGCAGCAGTGTGCCTGCCGGTCGTCCGGGTCGCCAATATCGTGGCCACTATGCAAAGCCTGAAGGCCGAGAAAAATGTGTGGTTCACCTGCGCCGATATGGATGGGGTGAATTGGTGCCAGCTGGACTTTAAGGGTGCGGTAGGTTTGGTTATCGGCTCGGAGGGCAATGGAGTCAGCCGACTGGTGAAAGAGGAGTGCGACTTTGTGGCGGCACTGCCGATGCAGGGTCAGATCAATTCGTTGAATGCTTCGGTGGCGGGCGGCATTATTCTGTACGAGATCACCCGGCAGCGGCTGGGGCTGAAGGCCAGGTAAGAAAAGGCGGCTTGACGATTTATTTAGCATGATCTCTCCAGGGGTATTGCCCGGGGAGAGAAAACAAAAAAGCGGAGGGAAAAAGATGGCAGAAAACCGCTATAATGTAGACGATATCCTGCGGGAAGTAAAGGAAAAACGCGCCCGGGAGGAACGGGCGGCTCAGCCGGAAAAGCGGGCCACCACCACTACGGAGGACCTGCTGCGGCAGTTGGATGCTGCTCAGACCGGGTTGTCCAGGGCGGCGGGGACAGCGTCGGAAAGACCGGCACCCGCCAAGACTGCACCCCAGCCGGTAAAAAAAGCAGAGCCTTTCCCTGGGGAGCTACTGCAAAAGACTGAAGCCCCGGCGGCACCGGCCCCAGCGGCCGAACCGGAATTTAAGTGGGAGGAGCCGAAGCGGCCAGAACCGGTGATGCAGCCGGAGGAATGGACCCCGCCCAAAAAACAGGAGGCACAGCCTGCCCCAGAATTGGGAGAGGAAATGCCGATGGGCCGGGAGATTCCCGTGGCCAGGGCGAAAAAGCCGCTTTGGGAGGCTTCTGCTGCCCGTAAGAGTGCTGAAGCCCTGATGCAGACGCTGAAAAAACGGCAGCGAAGCCTGGCAGTCACCTTGATCCTCAACCTGGTGATGCTGCTGGGGGTTATCTATTTGGCGTTGGCACCGGTGTATCACCTGCTGCTGCCGGATTTCCTCGCGACCTCTTCTTCCATGAGATTGTGGGGGATGGTGGCGCTGACCGCCGTTTCGGCCCTGTGCTGCGGCGGTACGCTGGGCAATGGCTTTTTGGCGCTGTTCCCCGGCCGGCAGAGCAACGATGCCTATGTGACCTTGACGGTCTTCGCCTGCCTGCTGCAGGGCAGCTTTATGGCGGCGCAGCCTGCCCTGCTGGAGCAGTATGGGAACAATATCTTCCTGCCGCTGGCGGTACTTATCCTGTTCTTTAATACCTGGGGCAAGCTGGTGAAGAATGCCCGCCAGCGGGAAAGCTGCCGGGCCATGGCCACCCTGCGGCCTGTGGCCTGCCGCACCCTGCCGCAGAGCCGCCTGACTGAATGGGCGGCGGAGCTGCCGGAGCAGCCGGAAAAGACGGTGACACTGGATGATGCCGGTCTGCCGGAGGATGCCGAGGCCGTGCTGGAGGAAACCGGCATGACCGAGGGCATCAGTGGGGTGCTGGCCCCCATTACCATACTGGCGGCAGTGGTAATGGCGCTGCTGGAATACTTCCTGGCCAAGGGAACGGTATTCGAGGCGGTTTCCATCTTTACATCGGCACTGTGCATAACCTCTCCCCTGGCGGCCACGCTGGGCAGCCATATGCCGCTGCGCAGTGCCAATGAGGGGCTGAACCGCTGGCGTGCCAACCTGCTGAATGAAGACGCTGTGGAGGAGCTGCATGATACCGACGGCGTTCTGCTGCGGGGCAGCGACCTGTTCCCCAGCGGGAGTATTACCCTGCATGGGATAAGAACCTTTGAGAAGAAGCCCATTGATGAGGCTATCCTGAATGCGGCCAGCGTGCTGTGCAGCGTGGATAATTCGCTGACCGGCATTTTCCGCGGGATGATCACCAATGAGAAGAACCTGAAAACGGTGGAAAGCGTTGCCTGTGAGGAAGGGAAGGGCATTTCCGCCTGGGTGGATGGCGGCCGGGTGCTGATTGGCAACCGCGGCCTGCTGCTGGCCCACGGTGTGGCCGTGCCGCCCATTGAGGTGGAGGCCGGCTTTACGGCAGAGGGCAAGGAGCTCCTGTATCTTTCCAACTTCGGCAGTCTTTCGGCGGGGTTTGTTATCAGCTACCATGCCGATAAGCAGCTGAGGACCCAGCTGCGGGAGCTGGAGAAGGTGGGGATCGCCCTGATGGTGCATACCACCGACCCCAATATCACCCCGGCGCGGGTGGCGCAGGTCTATGGCCTGCAGGAGGAGAACATCCACATGGTGCCGGCGGCGCTGCAGCGGGAGGCCGAAGCCGCGCTGGACGGCACCGGTGAGACCGCGGCCGAAATGGTGAGCGGCGGCATGGCGGGCAGTCTGCACAGCCTGCTTTCCGCCCAGCGGGAGTATGGCCTGGCCAAGGCCATTAGTGTGCTGCTGGTGCTGAGTGTGCTCATCGGTTTTGCCATCATCACGCTGCTGGCCTATTCCGGGGCACTGAGCCGGGTGACTTGGTGGAGTCTGGGGGCTTATCAGCTCCTGTGGTTTATCCCAACGGTGCTGCTGGGACTGGTGCGCAAAAAGTAATAGGATCTGCTGGGGCCCGCTGTGTATGGCAGCGGGTCCCTTTTGGTATTTTGGGAATGCGGAAGGGCGCGGGCTCGCCCTGCGGGCCGAATTTGCGCCTTGCAGGGGCCCTAAAGGGTGCAGGATGGAGCCGGGAAGGCTGAAAATCAGCAAATAGCACAAAATAACGCAGCGTATTTCGGCAAAGCGCCGTGCAGATTAACGGAGTTTTTTATTGCGTAAAACTTGACAAAAAGGTATAATTGTTCTGTAATGCGCCCCTATGGCGTTGCGACTCAAAGATTGAAAGGGGAAATCCTAACTATGAAACAGTACACCGCGGATAAGATCCGCAATGTCGCCTTAGCAGGCCACAGCAGCGCCGGCAAGACCAGCCTGGCAGAGATGCTGCTGTTCAAATCCGGCGCCACCGACCGCCTTGGCAAAATTGCGGACGGCAATACCGTGTGCGATTTTGATCCCGAGGAGATCAAGCGTCAGGTATCGGTCAGCTCCGCCATTGCGCCTTTTGATTGGAACGGTGTAAAGATCAACCTGCTGGATACCCCCGGTATGTTCGATTTTGCCGCTGGCGTTTCGGAGGGCATCCGTGCCGCCGAGACCGTGCTGCTGGTCGTTTCCGCCAAGGACGGCGTGGGCGTCGGCACCGAGAAGGCCTACCGCCTGGCCACCCGCATGAATAAATCCAAGGCGTTCTTCATCAATAAGCTGGATGTGGAGCATGCCGATTTCTATAAGACCTTCGAGGGCATCAAGGAAGTGTTCGGCAATTCCGTCTGCCCTGTTATCATCCCCCACATGGAGGGCGATGTGGTAGACTGCTACATTGACCTGGTGGATGAGAAGGCCTATAAGTTCGACCCCAAGGCCAATAAGCTCAATGAGATCGCCATCCCCGCCGCGGCCGCAGACCGTATCGAGGAGATGAAGATGGCCCTGAACGAAGCTGTGGCCGAGACCGATGACGCCCTGATGGAGAAGTTCTTCATGGAAGAGCCCTTTACCAAGGAGGAGATCCAGAAGGGTATTGCCGCCGGTGTTAAGAGCGGTACCATTGCGCCCGTTTTCTGCGGCAGCGCCGCCACCGGCTCCGGCAGCCAGGTCCTTATGGATGCCATCGTACACTTCCTGCCCAGCGCCGCCGATGGCTGCTGCGAGGAAACGGTAGAGGGCGAGACTGTTAAGTGCGACCCCGACGCTCCCGAATCCGCCTTTGTATTCAAGACCGTTGCCGACCCCTTCGTGGGTAAGCTGTCTTTCGTAAAGGTCATCACCGGCAAGCTAACCGCTGGTATGACTCCTATCAATGCCCGCACCGGCGAGCCGGAGCGTTTGGGCAAGCTGCTGTGCTGCCGCGGTAAAAAGCAGGACGAAGTGGACTGCATCACTGCCGGCGATATCGGCGCCATTACCAAGCTTTCCAATGCCGTGACCGGCGATACCCTGTGTGACGCCAAGCGTGTCATCTCCTATAAGCCCACCGAGTTCCCGGCTCCCTGCCTCTCCATGGCCATTGTGCTGAAGGGCAAGGGCGATGAGGCCAAGATCGCCGGTGCTATGCAGCGCTTGATCGAGGAAGATCCCTGCATCAGCTTTGAGAATAATGTGGAGACTAAGCAGCAGGTCGTTTCCGGCCTGGGCGAGCAGCACCTGGATGTTGTGGTTTCCAAGCTCAAGTCCAAGTTCGGCATCGATGTAGCCTTGGTGAAGCCCCGTGTGGCTTACCGTGAGACCATCCGTAAGAAGGTCCGCGTACAGGGCAAGCACAAGAAACAGTCCGGCGGCCACGGCCAGTACGGTGATGTTTGGATCGAGTTTGAGCCCTGCGATGGCGATTCCCTCGTATTTGAAGAGAGAGTAGTCGGCGGCGCGGTGCCCAAGAACTTCTTCCCCGCGGTAGAAAAGGGTCTGCAGGACTGCGTTTCCCGCGGCATGATCGCCGGTTACCCGGTAGTAGGCCTAAAGGCTATCCTGGTGGATGGTTCTTACCACCCCGTAGATTCCAACGAAATGGCCTTTAAGACTGCTGCTTCCCTGGCCTACAAGGCAGGTCTGCCCCAAGCCAATCCCGTTATCCTGGAACCGATCGGCACCCTGAAGGTACAGGTTCCTGCGGCCAACATGGGCGATATCAACTCCGAGCTTTCCAAGCGCCGCGGCCGCATGATGGGTATGAACCCTGCCGAGGACGGCCTGCAGGAAATTGAGGCGGAAGTCCCCATGAGCGAGATGTTCGATTTTGCCACCTCCCTGCGTTCCATTACCCAGGGCCGCGGCTCCTTCACCCTCACCTTTGCCCGCTATGAGCAGCTGCCCAAGGAGAAAGAGGCAGAGGTCATTGCCGATGCCAAGAGCATGATGGAAGAGGAATAATTCTATAACCTGCTAACCAATGCACCTTTGCGGCGGGCGGTATCCCTATTGGATGCCGTCCGCTGCTGTTTTTGTACATTATGCAGGGTGAGAGCCGGCCGCAGGCCGCCCGCCGTTTCGGCGGGCTGGCGGACCTTCGGTCCGCTTCGGCGGCGCTTTGCGCCGCCGGGCCTGCGGCCGGAACCTGCCCTTCGCGGAGATTTTCTTTTGCCGCTATCTCTATTCCGTCAGCTTGCCGCATAAAGATAAAACAGAAGCAGAGAGGAGTGGGGCATATGGGTTATCATTCGGTACGGCTGCGGCGGGGCAGCGTTTTGGCATTTGCGGTGCTGCTGGTAGCGGCGGTGGTAGGCACGGTGGTGCTTACCAGTCAGCAGCCGGTAGCGCTGCCGGCCTGGAGCCTTTTTAATAAAGGCATCCCCGGCGGAGAGGAAAACCAGCGTATTGAGTTTCTGCAAAAATACGGTTGGGAGGCGGAAGTGCCGCCCATTAGTGAAGAGGAGATCGTGATCCCGGCGGAGTGGGATGAGGTCTATACCGGGTATGCCTCCCTACAGCAGGCGCAGGGCTTCAATCTGGATAAACTGCGGGGCAAAACCGTAACGGAATATACCTATCACATCACCAATTATCCCGAAAAGGATGAGGTGGCGGCGCACATCCTTGTCTATAAGGATAGGATCGTTGGGGCGGATATCAGCGAGATGGAGCAGGGAGGCTTCTGCATGGAGGTCATCCCGGGCTGAGAAAATGGGGCGGGGCGGTTGCATCCCGCCCTGGTTCCCTGCTACAATAGGAGAAGAAAGGGGGCGGCCGCATGGAACGACTGGACAAGCTGCTGGCTTCGCAGGGAATGCTCTCCCGGCGGGAGGTCAAGGAACTGATCACCAAGGGCCGGGTGACAATAGACGGTACGGTGGAAAAACATCCGGAGCGCAAGGTGACCGGGGAGGAGCAGATCGTGGTGGCGGGGGAGCTGCTGCGGGTGCAGCGCACCCTGACGCTGATGCTCCACAAGCCGCAGGGGGTTGTTTCCGCGGCACGGGATGCCCGGGATAAAACAGTGCTGGAGCTGGTGCCGCCGGAATACCGCCGCAAGGAGCTGTTCCCGGCGGGACGGCTGGATAAGGACACCACAGGGCTCATGATCCTAACCGATGACGGTGCCCTGGCCCACGAGATACTGGCTCCCAAAAAGCATGTGCCCAAGCGGTATCGCGTCACCATCGATATCCCCATGACGGAGGAAATGGTACACCGCTTTGCCGAAGGAATAGAGCTGAAGGACGGCCGCTGCCGGCCGGCGGAGCTGACCATTGAATCGGAAGATACCGGAGTGGTGACGCTGCGGGAGGGCCGCTACCATCAGATCAAGCGGATGTTCGGCTGCTGCGGGGCGGCAGTTACGGGCCTGCACCGGCTTTCCATGGGGGCGCTGCGGCTGGATGATACCCTGGCCCCCGGTGAGTGCCGCCCCTTGAGCGAAGAGGAGATCTCTCTGCTGCGGCAGCAGCACCTGCCGGAATAAGCGCAAAAATGGCAGAACGGGCAGCCCTTCCCGGCGACGGCAGGGACTGCCGTTTTTCTTGGCAGATTGCACCAAGCTCCGGAAAATCCTCAAGCAATCATCACCGGGGGGTCACGGAATATTCATATTTTTATGGTAAATTGGAACTACACCAGCCCCCTGTGACCTGGTTTCCTTTGTGCAGAATGATGGAAGCGCATCCCCCCATTTTGTGCCGAGGCCGCCAGCAAGGCCCAACATTTTGGGTTGGAGGTGTTGGATTTGACAAGAAACAGCCCCATAATCTGATGATATTGCCCAAAGGAATTGAGGGTTTTTCCAAGGAAAAAGCAGAAAACTGTTGCATTTGCACAAAATATTAGGTAAAATAAAAGTGTTCATTCATCACAGACTGTGTGTGACAGCAATTTTTTGCGAAAGTAGAGGGGTAGTTTTATGTCGAACCGTTTGTTCCAGGGCCTGGTTTATCAGATGCGGGATACTGTGGACCGCATGATCGGCGTCATTGATGAGAGCGCCACCATCATTGCCTGCAGCGACCTGACCAAGATCGGCGAGCCGAACGATTTTTTGGCGGCGGATCTGGGCGAAAATAACGAGCTGTTCATCCGGGACGGCATTACCTACAAGCCCTTTGGCTCCAAGATGAAGTCGGAGTATGCCGTGTTTGTTTCCGGCAGCGATGACCTGGCGGCCAAAATGTGCGGCGTGCTCAGCATCTCTCTTTCCAGCATCAAGCAGTACTACGATGAAAAATACGACCGCGGCAATTTTATCAAGAATATCATTCTGGATAACATCCTGCCCGGCGATATCTTTGCCAAGGCGCGGGAGCTGCACTTTTCCTCCGATGCCAGCCGCGCGGTGCTGCTGGTGCGGGTGCAGGCCAACAGCAGCGTTTCCGCCTTTGATGTGGTGCAGAACCTCTTCCCCGATAAGCAGAAGGACTTTGTCTTTAATGTCAATGAGACCGATATCGTGCTGGTGAAGGAAGTCAAGCCTGGCATCGAAAGCAAGGACCTGGAAAAGCTGGCCCGTTCCATCGTGGATACCCTGGGCGGTGAATTCTACACCAAGGCGCAGGTCGGCATCGGCAGTGTCATTGCCGGCATCAAGGATCTGGCCCGGTCCTTCCGTGAGGCGCAGGCCGCGCTGGAGGTGGGCAAGGTATTCGATACCGAGCGGCTCATTGTCAGCTATGATAATCTGGGTATCGCGCGCATCATTTATCAGCTGCCCACCACCCTGTGCGAGCAGTACCTGCGGGAGGTCTTTAAGAAAGGCTCCATCGAAAGCCTGGATCACGAGACCCTTTTCACCATTCAGAAGTTCTTTGAGAACAACCTGAATGTTTCCGAGACCAGCCGTAAGCTGTTTGTTCACCGCAATACCCTGGTGTATCGCCTGGAGAAGATCAAGAAGCTGACGGGTCTCGACCTGCGGGAGTTTGACCATGCCATCATCTTTAAGGTGGCGCTGATGGTGAAGAAGTACCTGACTGCGAACCCTGTGAAGTACTAAAAAGACAGCTTTGATGTCATTTAAGGGCTGACCCAATATCCTATAGAGCAAGGCGGTGTATCCCTTGATTGATCTGCAAGGAGTAACCAAGACCTACCCCAACGGCGTATGCGCGTTGGATGGGGTGGATCTACATATCGAAAAAGGCGAATTCGTCTTTGTGGTGGGGCATTCCGGTGCCGGCAAAAGCACCCTCATCAAAACGCTGCTGCGGGAGGAAGTACCCACCGAGGGCGAGGTGACGGTAAATGGCCGGGACCTTATCCATATGAAGCAGCGGGAGATCCCTTACTTTCGTCGCACCATCGGTGTAGTGTTCCAGGATTTCCGGCTTATCCCCACCATGACGGTCTTTGATAATGTGGCATTTGCCCTGCAGGTGACCGGTGTGCCGCGGCGGTTTATCCGTCGGCGGGTGCCCTATATTCTGAATCTGCTGGGGCTGGATGATAAGTACAAGCACTATCCGCCGGAACTCTCCGGCGGAGAGCAGCAGCGTGTGGCCCTGGCCCGCGCGCTGGTGAATAACCCCGACCTGCTCATTGCCGATGAGCCGACCGGCAATATCGATCCGGAGCTTTCCTACGAGATCGTAGAGCTTTTGGATGAGATCAATAAGACCGGTACCACCATCCTTATGGTGACGCATGAGCATGAGCTGGTAAATCGTTTCCATCACCGTACCGTGACACTGGAAAAGGGACGCATTATCCGGGATCAAGGAGGTGCTTCCCATGTTTAAGAATTCCTTTGGCTATCTGGTGAAGGAGGGCCTGCACAATATCCGCGCCAACCGGCAGATGTCGGTGGCTTCCATCGGCGTGCTTATCGCCTGTATGGTGCTTATCGGCGGGGCGCTGCTGCTTTCCCTCAATATCAATTCCTTGATGGGCTATGTAGAAAGCTTCAATGAGGTTGTGGTCTGGATCGATGACGACCTCGGCAGCGCCGGCACCGAGAGGCTGAAGGCAGAGATCGACGATCTGCCCAATATCGCCTCCAAGCAGTACATCAGCAAGGAGGACGCCCTGAAGGAGCTGAGCGACACCCTGGGCAGCCAGAGCTTTTTGGAAGGCTTTGAGCAGTACGCGGATGAAAACCCGCTGCCGGCTTCCTTCCGCTTGAAAGTGAACAGCCTGGAAAATCTGCCGGAGACCGTCAAGACGCTGGAGAGCCTTTCCGGGGTGGAAAGCGTGGAATCCAGCAATGAGGTGGCCACGACCCTGGTGGGTATCAAGACCGCCATCCATGTGGCGGGGCTTACCATCGTCGCTATTTTGATGGTCGTTTCCATCATTATCATTGCCAATACCGTCCGGGTGACGATCTTCAACCGCCGCCGGGAGATCAATATTATGAAATATGTCGGCGCCACCAATGCCTTCATCCGCTTCCCCTTTTTGGTGGAGGGCATGGTCATTGGACTCATTTCCGCCCTCATTGCCTTTGGGCTGCTGTGGGTGGGCACCCACTTCCTGTATCAGTGGGTGGGGCAATCGGCCAGCGGCTGGCTGCAGCTGGCCTACCAGAGCCTCATTCCCTTTGTCTCCATCGCCCCGCAGATGCTGCTGGGCTTTGTGGCGGCGGGGGTGCTGTTCGGTATGGTGGGCAGCTTTATCTTCGTCGGCAAATATCTCAAAGTATGATGCAGGAAAACGCCCTCTTTACACACACTATGTAAAGGGAGACTTCCTGTTCTGATAAGACAACAGCCTGAAGTTTGACAGAAGAAAACCCACAGCAAATGTACAAACGGAAAGGACAAGGCAAATACCATGAAGAGATGCAGCAAGCGGATCCTGGCAGCGGTGATGTGCGCCGCGGTGCTGACGGTCTCCGCGCCCATTACCACCTACGCGGATAGTACCCTGGATCACCTGAACGGCCAGTACAGTGAGCTGGAAAAGCAGCAGCAGGCCCTAAAGGATAAACTGAACCAGACCAAGACCGAAAAGGAAAAGCAGGAAGCGATCCGCAATAACCTGAACAATCAGATTACCAATACCCAAAAGCAGATCACTCTTTTGGATAACAAGATCAATTATCTGCAGAATGATATCGCCGATAAAGAGGAGCGCATCAATGAACTGAGCGCGGAAGTGCTGGAACAGCAGGATCTCTTTATGAAGCGCATTCGCTCTATCTACAAGACCAGCGTCGGCACCAGTATGTTGGGCATGGTCTTTGGCGTGGATAGCCTGGGCAGTTACCTCAGCTACGGCAAGTATCTCAGCCGCATCTCGGAGCACGACAGCGCCCTGCTGCAGGCCCTCGCGGATAACATCACCGAGCTGCGAGATTTGCAGGCACAGATGCAGGCGGAAAAAGAGGATCTGGCGGATACCAAGGTGACAGCCGAAAGCAAAAAGGCTAGCCTCACCAGCCAAAAGACCGAGGTGGAAAGCACCCTGCAGGATATCAAAAAGATGGAGCAGGAATACCTGGCCGATCAGGCTGCCATCCAGAAGGAGATGAAGCAGATCCAGGCTGATATTGATGCCATCTATGCTGCCAATGCCGGCAACGGCAGCCAGGTGGATTACAGCACCACCGGATTTATCTACCCGGTAAAGGGCTATACTTACATCAGCAGCTACTACGGCTGGCGGTTTAATAACACCGACTACCATACCGGTGTGGATTTTCCCGCCCCGGCCAATACCCCCATCCGGGCTTCTGCTTCCGGTACGGTCATTTATGTGCGCACCGGCGCCGGCTACGGCCGCGCCTGGGGCTACGGCAATTATCTCATTGTGGATCATGGCGGCGGCTTCTCCACCCTGTATGCCCACTGCACCTCCATTCCGGTAAGCGTGGGAGATACCGTGACCAAGGGCCAGACCATTGCCTATGTGGGCACCACTGGCTGGTCCACCGGCTATCATCTCCACTTTGAGATCCGCCGCAACGGCGCGCATACCAATCCGCTCAATTATCTGTAACGGCACTGTGCAGGTAAGCGGCGTTACAACAGGAGCATAAAACAGCATGAACAAGAAAATTTCGCTTGGCGCGGCCATCGCCTATATGGCCATCGTAGCGGCTGTGGCCTTTTCTCTTACTATGATCTACTCGATGAACCTGTTCAATGTGAAGATGACAGGCATCACCGAACGGGAAAAAATGTACAGCTCTCTGCATGAGGTAGACCTGTATGTGCGGGAAAATTACTACGGCTCCATCAATGAGGAAGCGCTGCAGGAGGCCATTGCCCGCGGGTATATCGATGGCCTGGAGGACAGCAATGCCCGCTACTTCACCGCTGCGGAATATGAGGCCTATACCCAATCCGGCAGCGGCAAATATGTAGGCGTGGGTCTGGTGACCGAGATGGATTCCTCCGGCTATCTGCTGGTTCGGGAGGTTTATCCCGATTCTCCGGCGCAGATGGCGGGCATCAAGGTGGGGGCGCTTATTACCAATGTAAACGGCACCCGCGTGACCGAAAATAACAATGAAAGCATGGCGGGCCGCCTGCGCGGCGAAGCCGGCACCAAGGTGACTCTGACCATCCAACAGGATAGCCAGGAGAACAACTACGAGCTGACCCTGCGCGCCATTGAGGTGCCCACAGTAAAAACGACCATGGTAAGTGAAGATACCGCCTATATCAGCTTTACCGAGTGGAGCGGTACCACTGCCGACCAGTTCATCGCCCAGCTGAATGCCTTGAAGGCCCAGGAAGTAAAGGGCATTCTGTTGGATGTACGCGGCGTTACCAGCAATGAGCTTTCCTATGCGGTCCGGCTGCTGGATCCGCTGCTGCCCAGCGGTACTGTGGCCTATTCCCGCGATAAGGACGGTAACCTGACCGCCGTGGCGGAATCCGATGCGAACAGCTGGGATATTCCGCTGGTGGTGCTGGCCGATGAGACCACCGGTGGCACCACGGAGCTTTTTGTGATGGCGCTGCAGGACTTTGGCCGGGCCAAGGTGGTAGGCGCCCGCACCGCCGGCAACGGCGATATCACCGAGATCTTCAAGCTTTCGGGTGGTTCGGCCATCCAGGTCACCACGGCGCAGTATGCCGGGCCCAAGCAAAAGAGCTTTGGTGATACCGGTGTAGGTCCTGACTATGAGGTGGAGCTGGCAGCCAGTGAGAGTAACCGGGGTGACATCCTGGGCAACGCTGAGCTGGATGCCCCCTACAAGAAGGCGCTGGAGGTGCTGGCGGCGGCCATCCGGTAATACTATAAAATCTTTCGACCGGCTCCAGAATGGGGCCGGTTATTTTTAGTGCGGCAAAAATGTTTCATGTGAAACATTTGTTCGCTGTACGGCGGAAATGGATTGAGGGGATGTATGGAATTTAATCTGAGGCGGGGGAGAGCTTTAGCAGGTGGAAAGGCAGGGGTGGGGTGCGACGGGGCCCGCAGGGCCGCGGCACGGAGTGCCGCGTAGGGGGGCGGCCTGCGGCCGCCCCCCCCAAAGCCGTCCGATGGACGGCTTGCCCTGCGGGCCCCAGCCTGGCGGCTTGTACTAAATGAGCCAAGAAGCGCATAGGATGGGACAGGACAGGCAAAGGGGGCGCAAGGGATGTTCATGGTGGTGGCAATAGAGGACAAAAAAGAACCGCTGCGGCAGAGATTGGGACGGCTGCTGCGGGGGAATGCCCTGGAGTGGGAGGACCGCAGCTGCGGTGGGAACCGCTACCGATATATAGTGTGGCACGGCCCAGTAGAACGGCTGCCTTGGAACCGGCTGGCCCTGCTGTGTCCCCGCCCGCGTTCTCCGGTGCTGCTCCCCCCGGAGGTATTGGCACCGGAGGGCTGCCCACTGCGGGATTACCGGCCGCAAGACTTTACGGCAAGGCTGACGGTGGCAGCCGCCCGGCAGGCCATGGAACAAACCGCGGGAAAGGGCAGCGGATTGCTGGGGCTGCTGGACCCGCAGGGAATAGCGCCATGGGCCTGCGGGGAGTGGCTGGACTGCTGCCGGGGAGTAAAGGTATATACCTTGCGGCGAAGCCGCTATGCTGCCGCGGAAACCATGCTGCGGGTGGAATACGGCCTGCCGCTGCTATGGGCGGAGACCCCAGCCGAGCTGGAGGACTGTTCCATTTGCGCGGCGCCCTATCCAACAGGAGTGATACGGGTGCGGCGGCCGATAATCACTGCAGACCGCAGTGGGATACAGGGGAACCCCACAGTGAACCGGCTGACGCTGGCACTGACGCCGGAACAGCTGGCGGAGGTGCCACCGGGGGCGGAACCAACCGCCTTTTGGGGGATGGTAACGGAGTGCGGTACCCGCCGGGTGAAGCTGCCGCTGACCCTTGGGGGATGCCGCATTGATGGACGGCTGGCGGAATTTACCGAACTGGGGAAGCTGATGCGTACTTGACATTTTGGGCAGAAAAAACTATAATAATTAGACTATCGTCGGGCAGCGGGGCACCGTTTGCCTCCCGTAAAGGAGCTGTATTTCATGGTAAACACCATTCAAATGACCCAGACCGGCTATGATGAGCTGGCCAAAGAGCTGGAAGAGCTGAAAACGACCAAACGCAGCGAGATCGCAGAGAAAATAAAGATCGCCCGCGGCTACGGCGACCTTTCCGAAAACAGTGAATACGATGCTGCCAAAAACGAGCAGGCGGAAATAGAAGCCCGCATTGCCGTGCTGGAAGAGCAGCTGAAGCATGTGACCATCGTGGATACCGACAGCCTTTCGCTGGATGTGGTGGGGGTTGGCTCCAAGGTGAAGGTGCTGGATAAGGATATGGAGGAAGAGGGCGAGTACCTCATCGTTGGCGCCATGGAAGTGGGCCACGAGATGAACACCATTTCCGACCAGTCCCCCGTAGGCCATGCGCTTATTGGCCATAAAAAGGGTGAGACCGTGGTGGTGGAAGCCCCCGGCGGCGCCTTCGAGATGGTCATTCTGGACATCAGCAAGTAATTTACCGGCAAAAAGGCAGAAAAGTGCTGAACTTTTCTGCTTTTTTATTTGCCCTGCGGGGCATTTGATGGTAGAATAAAGTGATACCCACAGCAGCGGCAGTGGCGGGAACACCGGGCGCTCCGCAGCGAGGGAGGGCCATCCCCGGCGAAGCGGGGCGGCTCGATAAAAGCGGAGGGGCGTCCGGAGATTGCCCCCTGCAGGAATGGATGAATGTGACGGGGCGGGTATGCCTGCGCCGGTGAAGGAGGACAAAATATGAGCGAAGAAAAGGTAATGAACCCGGCGGCGGAGGCCGAGGAAGAAGAGGAGCGCCTGCACGAACAGGTAAAGGTGCGCAGGGACAAGCTGGCGGCACTGTGCGAAGCCGGCAAGAACCCCTATGAGATCACGAAATATGACTGGGATACCAAGAACCAGGAGATCCGGGATAACTTTGAGGTGCTGGAGGGCAAAACGGTACGCATTGCCGGCCGCATGATGAGCCGCCGCGTGATGGGTAAGGCCAGCTTTATGGATCTGCTGGATTCCACCGGACGGCTGCAGGTATATGTGCGCCGGGATGATGTGGGCGAGGAAGACTATGCCGACTTTAAGAAGTGGGATATCGGTGATATCCTGGGCGTGGAGGGCACCGTGTTCCGTACCCAGAAGGGCGAGATCTCGGTTCATACCACCCATATCAAGCTGCTTTCCAAGTCCCTGCTGCCGCTGCCGGAGAAATTCCATGGGCTGCGGGATACCGATACCCGGTACCGCCAGCGCTATGTGGACCTTATTGTGAACCCGGAGGTGCGGGATACCTTCTATAAGCGCAGCCGCATCCTGACCGAGATCCGCCGCTACCTGGATGAGAAGGGCTTCCTGGAGGTAGATACCCCCATCCTGGTGCCGCTGGAGATCGGCGCTTCCGCCCGGCCCTTTGTGACCCACCACAATACGCTGGATATGGATATGTACCTGCGCATTGAGACTGAGCTGTATCTCAAGCGGCTCATCGTGGGCGGCCTGGATCGTGTGTACGAGGTGGGACGCATCTTCCGCAATGAGGGTATGGATACCAAGCACAACCCCGAATTCACCACCGTGGAGCTGTACCAGGCCTACACCGATTACAAGGGCATGATGGACCTGGTGGAGGAGCTGTATACCCGCCTGGCGCAGAATGTCTGCGGCAGTACCAGGATCACCTACCAGGGTGTGGAGCTGGACCTGGGCCACTGGGAGCGCCTGACCATGGCGGAATCGGTGAAGAAGTACGCCGGGGTGGACTACTACGACTGGAAGAGCGATGAGGACGCCCGCGCCGCCGCCAAGGCGAAGAATGTGGAGGTCCCTGCTGATGCGACCAAGGGTACCGTGCTGGCCGAGTTCTTTGATGCCTATGTGGAGGAAAACCTCATTCAGCCGACCTTTATTTATGATTATCCAGTGGAAAACAGCCCGCTGGCCAAACGCAAGCCGGAGGATCCTGCCTTTACCGAGCGCTTTGAGTATTTTATCTGCGCTACCGAGTACGGCAATGCCTTCAGTGAGCTGAACGACCCCATTGATCAGAAGGCGCGCTTTGAACGGCAGGTAGAGGCAAAGCGCCGCGAGGAGCCGAATACCCGCGCTGAGGTGGACTATGACTTTGTGACTGCGCTGGAGTACGGCATGGCCCCCACCGGCGGTTTGGGCTTTGGCGTGGACCGCCTGGTAATGTTGCTGACCGATTCGGCTTCCATCCGGGATGTATTGCTGTTCCCCACAATGAAACCCTTAGATAAATAAAATCAGCAAAAACTCAGTATTTATGCGGGTTTCGGGATTTAGGACAACCTCACAAATCAGCGATTTACATCAAACTTACATCAATTGATGCAGAAATCGGTGCAAGCAAGAAAAAATCGCATAATTAGTACAAAGAGTGGGCAATTCCAATCGGGATTGCCCATTTTTAAAACAAACAGAAATACAAATCGGAATTTGATGAGGAAGATTATTTATATAATCTACCGTCTATGGTCTGAAAACGACCACCTATCGAGAATCGGTGGAAATCAATTCTCGATTTTCTTATACTGTAACCGTAACAAAGAGGAGGTGAGCAAATGCAAATTGAAATCAAGTTAGATGAGAACTGCAAGGAACCCAAAATCATCGTTGTGACAAACAAAATGACCGACGAAATCAATGAAATCATGAAAAGGCTTTCAGACGAGCAGCCGAAAATGATTGCCGGATTCAAAGATGATATTGTCGAAGTGTTGGAGCCGTTTGATATTTACCGCATTTTTGCTGCATCAGGCAAAGTGTTTGCCGAAACAAATCACGGTGAGTACACGCTCCGTCTGCGGCTTTACGAAATGGAGCAGCGGCTGGACAGCAACTTTTTTGTCCGAATATCAAACTCGGATATTATCAATCTGAGAAAAGTCAAGGGTTTTGATTTAAGCTTTGCAGGAACAATTTGTGTTACGCTTTCAAATGGGACGGTTACTTATGTTTCAAGGCGTTTTGTCGCCAAGATCAAACAATTATTAGGAATATGAGGTGGTAAAAATGAAAAAAAAGATGATTCAGCGTGGGCTTCTCGGATTCCCTCTCGGCATTGCTATCGGTTTTGTAATAACTGTGATTATATCAATGTGCATAGGAGATGGTTCGTTCTATCCTGTCACCCCTGAGCTGATTGATACAATGAAAAATGAATTAAACGCAGTTATTCTTCAAACAATTCTCTGCGGAATTTTGGGTACAGGCTTCGCAATGGCTTCCGTTATTTGGGAAATTGATTCGTGGAGCCTTGCAAAGCAAAGCGGAATTTACTTTTCCATTGCCTGTGTTACGATGTTTCCGATTGCCTATATTACGAATTGGATGAAGCATAATGCCATTGGTATTCTTTCATATGTAGGAATATTCGTTGCAATTTTCGTCATCACTTGGCTCGTTCAATATTTTGTATGGAAACGCAAAGTGAAAAGAATGAATGACGGAGTTCGGAAGAGTAATAACGCAAAATGAGCATAACCTTCACAACGGCAACTTCCAGTTTGCCAACTTGCTCTTTGAGAGAGGAGAAATCCTTTTCTCAAAGGGCTTTTTCTATTTATACAGATATTCGCAAACTACAAGATAAAGCCAAATCCTCATATACTCTAATCAAAGAGGAAGCGGAGGTTTTGATATGAGTAACAGTTTAGTGGCAGTACATCTCGAATTGATTACAGAGTGGTCAGAAAAGAATTTGCCACTGACACCAGACAATGTGACTTTCGGCTCGAATAAGAAAGTATGGTGGAAAGGTGCTTGCGGTCACGAGTGGGAAACAAGCGTAAAAGCTCGTTCCAATGGCGAGAAATGCCCAATATGCTCCGGTGCAAGAGTAGTTTCAGGCATTAACGATTTAAGTACATTGAAGCCGGAATTAGCTTCAGAGTGGTCAGAGAAAAATGAAATCAAGCCGACAGAGATATCTATCGGTTCACACAAGAAAGTGCTATGGAAATGTAAATTGGGACACGAATGGACTGCTACCGTAAAGAGCAGAACCATCAATAAAACGGGCTGTCCATATTGCTCTCATAATAAAGTCCTTGCTGGATTTAACGACCTTGCGACAGTATTGCCGGAAGTAGCAGTCGAATGGTCTGATAGAAACGAAAAGAAGCCTACCGAAGTTACGGCGTTCGCAAACAGTAAGGCTTGGTGGAAGTGCAAGACCTGCGGCTATGAGTGGAATACGCTTATCTCCACACGCTCCTACAGAGTGCAATGTGGAGGAAGAGGTTGTCCAGAGTCTGGATATCGAAAGAGTCAGAGCCGCGCTGAAAGCACTGACCCCGGAAGAACGCGATATCATTATGAACTTCTACTTCTCGGAGAACCCCTTGTCGGGCGAAGCACTTGCGGAAAAATTTGCAACAACAAAGTCGAGCATTTACCGCAGAAGAGATCACGCGCTGAGGAAGCTGAAAAGCATTCTGGGTAATGCGTAAAAAGCACCTGCTGAAGCAGGTGCAGGAATGAAATCACATCATGGGGTTTTCCAATAGGTCTTCCACATTGCAGCCGAGAACACGGGACAACTTGTAGAGGATGTTTGCCTGCGCCTTGTCAATGCCATTGACCCGCTGTTCGTACATCTGAATGTTGCGCAGATTCACGCCGGACTGCTCTGCAAGCTCTGCCTGAGATAAGCCCCGGTTTTCACGGATGCGCTTCAGGTTGGAATCGCCTTCCGCTGCTTTATAGAGTTCCTCCATGGTATCGATGAAACTTGTAATGTCCATCTCGTGGTAAACGGAATACATCCCAATGATCTTGGAAAGTGGAATGCGCTCAAAGATGTCCTTGAAACGACGGCCGGTAAACCATTGGTACTCTGCAACTGCCCAACCGGCCCAATATTCAGGGGAGCAGTCCTCTGCGTTGGTTGGTGCTGGCAGCTCCTTTGGACCGTATGCCTTTGTGATGACCGCACGGGCCAGCTCAACACCGGACATCCCTGCGACATAGGCGGGGTTGCCTCGTTCAAATTGTTCGGCGTAGCCGGTATTGATGAAGAGTGCTGTGATCCAATCCGGTTTTAATTTGCAGTCGTTGATTGCATAGTCGAAGAAAGAGGAAAGACGATCCTTGGCATTATTCAAATAAGATTCGCTGTATGCGTGGGTCATCGCCAGCCATCTCCTCCCTCAAGATATCCAGCACGAAGATGTCGTCCCGGTAAGACTTGCTTTTCTTGATCTCTTTACGGTAAGTATCCCTCGCTTTGGTATCTCTATCCAAGAACTTGGGGTAATAGACGCTCTTGCTGACCGGATAAGCATTCACGAAGTGCAGCCGATCAAAGCCTTTTTGAGAAATGACAACCGTCTGCTCACCGAGCTTGCCCAGCTTCAGAGCCCTGTTCAAACTCCGGAGCGGTAAAGTGTTTGACACAAAGGACTCTGCATACTGGAAATAGGAATCGTCTGCCCGATAGCCGATCACAACATCGTAGCCGGTTAAATCAATTGAATAGTGGTCAATAAGATAGTCCCTTGCATCAACGGCAACTTCGGAGTCCAGCTTGAAGGTGCGGAACTGAAGCAGAAGAGCCATCCAGTTCAGGACCGTATGCGTTCCGTCCAACAGATTCAGCACCTTCAGCCCTTCCGTGTCAAAGTCGTAGCTATTGACAAAACCGTCTGTGTTCTTTTTGCAGGCCCACTCACGAGCCATTTCATCGACACGGGTACAGTAGAATCCCATGCCATAGTCGTTGTGCGGATTACCGATATGAATATCCGGAACCTCGATGATGTGGTCGGTTCCGTGAAGCAGTTGAATGATGCTCATAATATGAAGCCTCCGTTATCATTGTAATGATACAACCAAATTATATCATCCTGATGATAGTTTTGTCAATAGCGCATGAGAATTCATTCCAAAGAATATGCCTCCTCCCTCCAAATTCTTCTGCTTCCGAAAAAGAATTTGGAAACGAGCAAAAAACTGTGGGAATCTCGAAAAAAATTCGGCAAAGAGAAAGTGAGAGGGCAATCTCATAAAACCCGGTAGGGAAATAGAAGAGTGGTATAAATGTGGGCCTTATCGGACCTCACGCAGTGCCCAAGGGCGGACATTTGGCTGAGCAGCCACCGGGCAGTTTACGCCCGCACATAGAGGTATACGCGGGGATGGGTGTATTCATCAAATTCTTCCTCGGGTTCGGTTTCAAAGCTCCAGTAAACACGGGTGCTTTCACCGTTTTCGGAACAATCGATGCTCTGATAATAGGTGCCGGCAAGGAAGGCCTCCCGGAATTTTTCGGAAAGCTGATAGGTGGTGAGCAGTTCGGGGCTTTGGGTGGGAATGTCTGCTTTTTGCAGGACGCGGTGAAGTGTTTCAAAGTCCTTTTCGATACGGCTGAGGTTTTCCTCCAGGCTGAGTGACATAATAATTTCCTCATCGTAGGAGAGAGATTCCAGCACACCGGTGGAGTCCAGCGAAATGTAAACATAGCATTTGGGGGCATCGGTATTCATGCCGCGCAGGTAGCCAATGACACGATAGCCGTAATCCTGATAGCGTTCGGCGGGGTCATCGGCAGAGATGTATTCACAGACCGGATCCAAAGCTTTGGTGATCTCTTCAATGCGCTGGGAAACGAGGAGGGTATTCTGCTGCATGGCAGTATGGGCGTGGCTGTACTGGGGGATGTAGGTGCCAATGAGAATCACCAGCGGCAGCAGCACCAGTACAGTTCTCAATCCTTTGGTGCGGGGGAGGGGGACACCGTAGGCTTCCGCCATGGCCTGAGCATTGTGGGCAATCTCGGCACTCATGGCGCCGGCCGTGGCCACGGCCCCAATGGCCCCGGCCACTTCCGCGGCGGTGCCGACCCCGCGCACTGTTTTATTCTGGCTTTTTTGCATCAGGCGGCCGGTGGCCCCCATGGCCAGTGAACCGGCCACGGCACCGGAGTAATCACTCTGGCTCTGGCAGACGCTAAGACGGCGCTGCAGCTCCTGCCATTCCTCTTTCCGCATTCCCAGCTTGGCTCGAAGGGTGCAGTAACAGAAAAGGATGAGATACAGGGCCGCGAAGCCCAAATAGACATAAAGGCCCCAAAAGATGACTTCTTCATCGTGAAAAACGAGATCATCGATCATTTCCAGCAGGATGAAAGGGACCCCCAGCGCCAGTGCCATAATGACCACAGTAATAGCGATTTTGGGGTAAATATAGTATCTTTGGATAAGTTTTTCTTCGTGCTCGGTCAGCATGAGCATCCTCCCTAAGGTGTAATGGTAGATCAGCTCTATTTTATAGGTTTTTATGAAGGATAGCAAGAGGGAGATCTGCTTGACAAGGCGGGGAGAGTGGGCATACTAAAACCAGTGAAGATCATAGAAAGCCGCCGAACACCGGGTGGATCGATGAGCATGTGGCCTGCGTACGGGAATAGGTGGCCAATATGGCTGCGCGGCCTAGGCCAAAGAAAACGGTGTGACCCTCATCTCCGATGAGCATATCAAGAACATCAATGATAAGCGTCGGCAGGAAAAGCAATCCCGCCGGTAAATAAAAAATCTCCCCCGCTTATTCAAGGCAGGGGAGATTTTTTGGATATGCGGCCGTATGGCCGAGAAAGAAAGGAAGATGGCATTAGGAGGACTGCGGTGCGGCGGGCATCTGCCGCAGGCGGCGCAGATAGGGCAGCAGCACCGCCAATGCAATGAGAACACCGACCAGATCGGCGGCGGGGGAAGCCCAGGCCACGCCATTGATGCCGATGAGATGATAGAACAGCGGCATCAGCAGTACATCGGTGGTGCCCTTGCGCACCAGGGAAAGGAAGATAGGCTGAGCCCGCTTGCCTGTGGCCTGGAACGCCGTAATGGCAAAGAAGATAAAGGTGCTGGTGGGGCAGGTCAGGCAGATGATTTGCAGGAAGGTGCACCCATGGGACACCGTTTCGGCATCATTGATGAACCAGCGGGTAATAGGGGCGGCCCCAAAGTACAGCAGCACGGTGATGATCAGAGAAACCGTCAGGCAGCCCGCCAGCAGGCCGTAAATGGTCTTCAGCATCCGTTGGCGGTTGCCGGAGGTGTAGTTATAGCCGATGAGCGGCAGTGTGCCCTGGGTAATGCCCTGCCCCACAGCAAAGGCCAGCAGGTTCACCTTCTTGGCGATCCCCATCCCGGCCATGGCGGCATTGGAGTAGCCGGCGGTAAAATGGTTCAGTACGGTATTGCTGATGGCGCCCATGACCGAGATGAGGCAGCTGGGCAGCCCAACAGAGAGTACCTCCCCGGGGATGTGCTGCCCCAGCGTATACTGCCGGGGAGAGATGGTAATGGCAGTCTCATGGCGGATCTTATGCAGGAACAGCGTGAAGTAGCCTGCCGCGGCCAGATTGGAAAGCAGGGTGGCAATGCCAGCCCCAGCGATTTCCAGATCCAGAACGAAGATGAAGAAAGGGTCCAGCAGGATATTGAGGATGCCGCCAAAGGCGACCCCCAGGCTGGCCTGCCGGGAATGGCCCTCCGCCCGGACCAAATGTGCCAGCATGGGATTGAGCGCCGCCGGCATGGCGCCTAGGCCGATGCTGTAAAGCATATAGGAGGAAGAATAGCTGAAGGTTTCGGCATCAGCGCCCAGCAAGGGCAGCAGCACCGGCCGCAGCAGTAGGACCGCTATGCCATAGATAAAGGAGACAGCAATGGCGCTCCAGATGCAGAAAGCGGCGGTATGTCCGGCTTTTTGGCGGTCGCCCTGTCCCAAACAGCGGGAGATCAGGCTGGCGCCGCCCACGCCAAACAGATTGGCCAGCGCGGTGATGAAGATGAAAAGCGGCAGCGCCACGGTGGCGGCAGCTACCTGGTTGGGGTCGCCCAGCTGGCCCACAAAAAAGGTATCCGCCATATTGTAAATGACGGTGATGATCTGGCTGATGACGGTGGGCACGGCCAGCGAGGCAATGGCCCGCGCCACCGGCATGGTATTAAACAGATATTCTTCGCTTTGGGTATAATTCAAGATGGATTCCTCTTTTCCGCTTCCAGCACGCAATCAATAAACCGCTGAATGGCAAATTCAAAGCTCAGCTCGGTAGAGGCCGGATAGTGAGAGAAAAAGCCCTCATCCTCCTGCGAGGCAAAGCCGTGTACAATGGCCCGGAACATCCGTCGGAAGTGGATCTCCTCCCGCGGCGGCAGCCGGAAGCCGGAAAGCCCCTGCTTCAGCGGCTCGGTAAAGCGGGCGGCGGCATCATCCAGTACGCGGGGCTCGCCCGCAGCGGTATCCATCACCAGCCAGTACAGCTCCCGGTGCTGCTGCGCAAAGCGCCGGTAGGCCCAGGCCAGGGCCCATACGGCCTCCCGGCCGGTTTTCCCCGCGATGGCCCGCAGCTCACCGTCCTCCTGCATCCGCAGGGCATAGCGGCATACCTCGGTCAAAAGGGTATCCATGTTCTCGATGTGATTATAGAGCGAGGCGGTTTTGACCCCCATGGTATCAGCCAGCAGCCGCATGGAAAACCCGCTGCGCCCGTACTGCTCTATCAGTTCAGCTGCCGCGACAGTGATGCTTTCAGCGCTCAGTCCTTTGGCCATCAAGGTGCCTCCCCCATAAACTAATGTCATTAGTTTTATGATAATGCTCTCCTCGGCTGTTGTCAAGGGGGCAGCTTGAGTTTTGCCGAAAAACAGAGTGTGATAGGAGCGGAACGACCTGACCATGGCCACCGCTGCCGATGAGGAGGATTATGACCGTGCCATGGAACAGGCCGCCCGCCAAAGCGGCGCGCTGACCGATGCGGTAAAGGCCGCCGGTTTTGCAGCCGAGGACCTGAAAACCACCCGATTCAATGCTTCCGCCAATTACGAGAGTATCCGGGAAAGGGACGGAAACTACCGGCAGGTGTTTACAGGCTATCAGTGCAGTCAGGGCTTTCGGTTAGCTTTTCCGCTGGATATGAAACGCCTGGGGCAGGTGCTTTCCACTATTGCGGGCAGCGGGACCCAGCCGGAGCTGCACATTGCCTTTACCGTCAAGGCTCCGGGCAGAGCCTCCTCCTTGCCCGGGCTGCTTTTCTTCCCTAGGATAAAAATTTCCCCCCTTTTTGTCACACTTTCCCTTTCTCATTCGTTTACAGTAGTGTAAGATAGTAACCACAGGACATTTAGGGAGGATAACATGAAGAAATTTCTCAAAAAGTACGGCTACATTCTATTGGTAGTAGTCATTGCGGCGGGGTGCTATACCGGTTTCCGGGCATTCTGGTATTACTACCATGATACGGATGACTACTGCCTGCGCACCTACGGTACCATGGCAAGGGTCGAAGAAAAGTGTGGGAAAACAGGGCTGCTGCATATGGAAAATGCCGGGAACTGGAGCAGCCATGACTATTGGCTGAAATACCCCAAGGATGAACCGGAAAACCCGGAGGATATCACCTGCTACTATGACTGGGGAAAAGAGAACCACACCGTTTATCAGATCGATTTTCATAAGAACGGCGTGACCCTTGAAGAATACATGGGGCGCTATCACCAGGACCCGCCGGAGGGCTCCGGCCAGTATACCGATACTGATTTGTGGACCGATTTCCCTGTGCCGGTGTACTACGATGCGATCGTTTACCCGCATACCTACGAGCCCAGCGGCTACGCCTTCTTCGAGTATGGCGATGCTTATTACCGCATCTCTGTCAGCAGCCGCGAGGAAGCCCGTACCGCCTGCGCGGCGCTGTTCGCCTCCGCCGAAAGCTGAAACTACAGACAAAAAACTTCCCCCATGGCTTACCGCTTTGGGGGAAGTTTTTTATCAGAACAGGGGCTCCTCCGGCTCCGGCGGGAACTCCCAGTATTGCGTCAGGTCGGTGACGACCGCCGAGCGGAACACCGGGTGCCCGGCGCTGAAATCAACTGTAAGCAGAGTGGGGTAGTTGCAGTAGCCCTCCCAGCTGTCCACGGATTTGGTGACCACCTCCAGGGTGAGGGTGCCGTCCTCATTTTCAGTATAGCGGATCAGCCCCATCTTTTCCGTCGCGTTGATCTCGGCGAATTGATACGAATAATCATAGTTCAGGTCACAGTAGGCGTCCCGTTGGGCATCATAATACAGCGGCCGCATCTTCACCTGTTGGTCCAGGTCCTCCTGCGTGATGCCGAAGAAGTACGCCCCGAATTCCAGCAGAGCTTCCCGCTGCACCCATTTGGTGGAGGCATCAACATAAGGGTATTCCAGCCCGTAGGCGTCGCAGTAGTAGAACATCATCTGCAGCAGGTGCGAGATGCTGATATTGGCGCCGTCATTAAAATTGGTAACATTGCGGAAGCTTGCCCATATCTCCAGTGCCTCCCGCACTTCCTCATTCGGCACTTCGATGTACTCAAAGTCCTCATAGTAGAAATGGGGATATTCCACCCGCGTACCGCCGTGGCTGGTCCATTTATCGGTGTAGTAGCGGATGGTATACAGCACCCGCTCCAGGATGCTCTGCTTTTTCTCCGCAGGGGAAAGGGCAAAGGTAGTGGTAGCCGCTACCGCTATTGTCAGGAAGACCACCGCCACGCAGCTCACCGCTTTTTTGGCCCCGTACAGCACCGTGCCGCGGGCTTCCTCCCAGGTCACCCGGCGGAAAGCCGCCCGGATGACATTATCCTCCGCAGGGGGAACGGCCGCCTCCCCGGCGGCTTCCTGTTCCAGCCGCGCACTTTCCTTGCGGGCGTGCTCCTTCAGTGCCGCCTTGATGAGCAGATCCTCATACTGCTCCTGCATATCGTTCTGGTCCAGGGGATATTTACTCATTTGCTTTTCCTCCCTTCTCACGGTAGGCTGCCAGCACCTTTTTCTTGGCGCGGCATACAATCATCCTCGCGTTTTCCGCGGTCAGTCCGGTCAGTCTGGCTATCTCCTTATACGGCAGCTCCAGTATGTAGTAGTAGTTCAGCAGGTCTATCTCCCGCTGCGGCAGATGCGCCAGGCACCGCTCCAGCAGCTCCCGCTGCTCCAGCCGCAGCATGGTCTGCTCCGCTGTGTTGTCATCGGCCAGGTGCTCCGCCCAGCCATTTTCGTTCCCAATGGTTGCTCGGCTTTCCCGCTGCCTTTTGCGGTATAGGTCTATACTGGCGGTCTCGGTCACTGTCACCAGGTAGTACAGTACCTCATCCCGCGGGATCATCCGCACCTTTTCCAGGTGCCGTATCACCCTCAGGATAGCCTCATGCACGGCCTCCTCCGCGTCACTCTCGTTTTTCAAGATAGAAAGTGCGCGCCGCTGCATGGCCGGCTGGCAGCGGGTATACAGCTCCGCCACAAATGTCCGGTCATCGTCATTTTCTATTGCCATGATAAATACAGGCAGCATATGTTTTCCCCTTTTGGCTTTTTTCTTGATGGTACCACAAGAACGGCAGCCGGTGCAATCGGTTTTGGCCCTTACACCCCTATAAACGCTCCGCCGCCGTATTTTGTGACAGCATTTTATAAAAAATTTTCGCAGCAAATAGAGGCCCCTGCCATCAAATGAACAGGGGCCTCTTGCTTCTTTATTTTATCCCAATAGAATGACCGCTTCTTCCCCGATGGTCAGCATGCCATCGATTACAGCCGTTTCTTTGCCGCTCAGGGCATCGGTGTAGGTACCATCCGGCAGGGGTACGGACACGGTGCCGCCGTTGCCCTCCAGCGGGAAGATGCCCACAGCCCGTGTGGCTGGCCCGATATAGCTGGCGGTCACTATGCCCTGTGTGTCATCCGCCCCAATGCGGAACAGCTCATCGGTGGGCAGCTTCTTCTTGATGGCCGCGAGCTTGGCCAGATAACCGCTGATATCCTCTCTGCTGTTCCAGTCCACCAGCTCCTTTTCAAAGAGGGAAGGGGTGTGCTTTTCACATACCTCCTGCCCAGCGTACAGTAGTATGGTACCCTTCATAAAGTAATTCAGCGCTGTCCAGGCCAGCAGCTTCTTCCGTTCCGGGAAGCGATCCGCTGCGCGGCTGGTATCATGGTTTTCCAGGCAGCGCAGCTTATTGTATCCGCTCTCAAAGCTCACCTCCTGGTAATCCACGGCATCAAACCACCGGGAAAGCGGCAGCCGTCCCTCAGTTACATCCTCATACAGCGGCCACAGGTCGTAGGGGTACAGGATATCGAAAGCCGTGAACAATTCCGTATCGGTCGCGGCATAGAAGCCCATCTCCCGGAAGGCCTGAATGTGCGCCAGGTGTACGCTTTCTCCCAGCCAGATGGCCCCCGGCCGTATCTGCTCCACAGCCCGGCGGGCTTCCTGCCAAAAGGCCACCGGCACGGTGCTGGCTACATCGCAACGGAAGCCATCCACATATTGTGCCCAGTAGCACAGCGAATCAATCTGATACTGCCACAGCGCGCGGTTTTCATAGTTCAGGTCCACCACATCGGTCCAGTCGCCCACCTTGTTGCCGCGGCAGCCATCCGGCTTATAGTAGAAGTAGTCCGGATGCTCCGCCACCAGTGTGGAATCGGGCGAGGTGTGGTTATACACCACATCAATGATGCACTTCATACCCCGCTTATGGATCTCCTCCACCAGGTGCAGAAAATCCTCCAGCGTGCCGTATTCCGGGTTCACGGTGCGGTAGTCCCGGTTGGCATAGGGGCAGCCCAGGCTTCCTTTTTTGTTCAGCTCCCCAATAGGGTGGATGGGCATGAACCATACAATATCCACCCCCAGTGCCGCTATCCGGTCCAGGTCAGGCTCTATCGCCTTAAAGGTCCCCTCTGGTGTGTGGCTGCGTACATATACTTCATAGATCACGCTGCGCCGCAGCGCATTGTCGGTATTTATGGCCATGGTGTTTCCTCCTTTATATGGGCGTTCTTTCTTGGCCGCCCCGCACACCGCGGGACCATTTTTCGCGTAGATTATACCCGATTTCCCCGGGCCTTTCAAGATGCTTTTGCAGGAATTGCTGCATAAAATCCCGTTAACATCAAAATGCAGGATATTAATGCAAAATTTATATACTTCAATAAAATTTGCAGTTTATTTGCGCATTTTGACGGATTCGTCAAAGATTTGGCCCTATTTTCGGCATGTTTCTGGTTCAAAAGGGATGACAAGGCGTTAATATTATGTTAATATATCTTCACAGGGTTCCAAACCCGCAAACTGTAAGAGATATTGAGGAGGATTTTATCATGGGTGTTACTTACATCATCGCTATCGTAGCTGCTGTTGTTCTGCTGGCTCTCAATCTGATCCGCGACTACGGCAAGAAGGGCTGATTTACAGCTTTTTTCTCTTTTGTCACACATAAGGGCAAAAAGAGCAGGGCGTATGCCCTGCTCTTTTTGCGTTAAAATACCCTTGGGGCTGGTCACGGAATTTTTACAAAAAGTTTTTTCTTTCGCCATTTCCTTGGCCGCCCGGCAGTGCTATCATACCGCCAAACCATCCCGCCGGGCTCTGCCACAGCCAGACATATGATAAAGGAGGTTTTCCTATGGATCGAGTTTATATTATCGCTATCGTGGCCGCTATTGTTTTGCTGGCCATTCACCTTATTCGGGATTACGGCAATAGGGAATAAAACCGTCCTGCTTACAGGCCGATTCGCCAGGAGAAAAGGAAAAAATTTTTCTCTGCCGGAAGAATTTTATATTTTGCAGGATTTTCTATCATTACGGCTTTTATTTTGCTGCCGGATGTGCTATACTATCATCGGATTGCAGCGTCAGTATGCTGTCATTTTCATAGAATGCATGATATCAAAAATATAGAAAATAACGAGGATCGCCCAATGAAGAAACTCATTGTAAACGGCGCGGAACAGCTCTACGGAGAAGTTTCCGCCGGCGGCGCGAAAAATGCCGCCGTTGCCATTATTCCCGCTACCGTGCTGGCCCGCGGCCGCTGTGTGCTGGAAAATGTCCCCGACATCCACGATACCGAGCTACTGTTCAGTATGCTGCGCGCCATGGGCGCCACAGTGGAAAAGCTCAGCCGCACTTCGGCTATTATCGATACTTCCACCCTCACCGAATCCACCGTCCCCTACGAGCTTTCCAAGCATATGCGCGCCAGCTATTATTTCATCGGCTCGCTGCTGGGGCGTTTTGGCCAGGCCTGTGTTTCCATGCCCGGTGGGTGCAATTTCGGCGTTCGTCCCATCGATCAGCACATCAAGGGCTTCGAGCTGCTGGGTGCCGAGATCCGCATCGAAAACGGTCTCATCTACGCTGATACCGAGGGCCTGCAAGGGGCGCACATCTACTTCGATCAGGTTTCGGTCGGCGCCACCATCAATGTCATGCTGGCCGCTGTGAAGGCCAGCGGTATGACCGTGTTGGAGAATGTTGCCAAAGAACCCCACATTGTAGACCTTGCCAACTTTCTCAATTCCATGGGCGCCGATATCCGCGGCGCCGGTACCGATGTCATCAAAATCCGCGGGGTGGATGTGCTGCACGGCACCGATTACAGCATCATCCCCGATCAAATTGAAGCCGGGACCTATATGGCGGCGGCCGCAGCCGTCGGCGGGGATGTCCTTGTTAAGAATGTTATTCCCAAGCACCTGGAGCCCATTACCGTCAAGCTGCGGGAGGCCGGCGCCACCATCACCGAAGGAGATGACTGGGTCCGGGTTGTCCGTACCGGGGCGCTCCGCCGCATCAATCTCAAAACCATGCCGCATCCCGGCTTTCCCACCGATATGCAGCCCCAGATGGCCGCCATGCTCACCTGCGCCGAGGGGACAAGCATCATCACCGAGGGCGTGTGGGATAACCGTTTCCGCTACACCGAGCAGCTGGTGCGCATGGGCGCCCGTATCACCGTGGATGGCAAAGTCGCTGTCATCGAAGGAGTGAAGGGCTTGCGGGGCGCGCCGGTCAAAGCGTGCGATCTGCGCGGTGGGGCGGCGGTCATTATCGCTGGACTGATGGCCAAGGGCACTACCGAGATTGAAGATACCCTGCATATCGAGCGTGGGTACGAGAATGTAGTGGAAAAGTTCGCCGGCATCGGCGCAGATCTTCACTATATCACCCTGCCGGATCAGCCCCTTTCCGAGCAGGCCTAAGACCGTAAGCTTATTTTTACCGGGCCGGAGTACTGTTCTGCTCCGGTCCCCTTCTTTTGGCCGGGAGCCCCCGGGCGGCGCGCCCCGCCTTTCCGGCTCGTGCCGGCCCAAGCCCCCGGCCGCCCCTCCGCCGTCCGGTGGGGCGCGCCGCCCTCATCCTACCCATTCCCCCGAGGTGACAGCATGGTAACATTTTATCCGCTTTCCAGCGGCAGCAGCGGCAATAGCTACTACCTTTCCGCCGGCGAAGGCCAGGGCAGCCTGCTCATTGATGCAGGCATCTCCGCCCGCCGCATCCGCACGGAGCTGTGCGATGCCGGCATCGATCCCGCCGGCCTGCGCGGTATCCTCATCACCCACGATCATGCCGACCATGTGGCCGGCCTGCGGGTGCTGGCCAAGCAGCTCAAGCTCCCAGTCTATGCCACCGCAGGCACACTGGAGCGCCTGGCAGCTATGGTGGAACCGACTACCCGTCTGCTCCCGCTGGAGGAGATACAGGAGGTGGCCGGAATGCAGGTGCAGCCCTTCGCCACCCAACATGATGCCTCCGATTCCTGCGGCTTCCGCATCACGGCCGGCAGCCGTACCATCGGCTTCGTTACCGATCTGGGCCTTGTTACCCCCACAGTGTGGGAGCACCTGCGAGGCTGCCACCTCGCCGTGCTGGAGTCCAATTATGAGGACTCCGTCCTGCTCAATTGCGGCTATCCCTACTATCTCAAACAGCGCATCCGCTCGGAGTACGGCCACCTTTCCAATGCCGAGGCGGCCCGCACCGTAACGGAACTGGCCAAATGCGGTACATCTCACTTTGTGTTGGCACATTTAAGCCGGGAAAGCAATACCCCGGCCCTCGCCCGCGGCAATGCCGAAGCGGCCCTTTCCGCCGCGGGAATGCAGCCGGACCGGGACTACCGCCTGTGGATCGCCCCGCGGGATTGCCCCGGCCAGATGATCCGCTTCTAAGGAGATACTGTAAATACAGACCATCGCAGCGGAAACGTCACCGTCGGTCTGCACCACGGATCCGCCCCAATCCAATGCTCCGTGCTTGAGGAGGAAGTAGAATGCTGAAAATACAGGTTATTGCCATCGGCAAAGTGAAGGAGGATTGGATGCGGCAGGGCATCGCCGAGTACCAAAAGCGCCTGGGTGCCTACTGCCGGTTCGAGATCATCGAGCTGGAGGAGTACCGGCTGCCTGATAATCCCTCCGAAGCCGAAATTGCCCGCGGCCTGGAAGAGGAGGGCGCCCGCATCCTCAAAAAGGCGTCCGGCCTTATTTTCCCCCTCTGCATCGAAGGAGAGATGCTATCCTCTCCGCAGCTGGCGCAGCTCATTTCCTCTTCCGCCCAAAAAAGCGGCTGCCTGAGCTTTATCATCGGCGGCAGCTACGGGCTTTCGCCGCAGGTAAAGGCGGCCGCTGCCCGGAAGATCAGCTTTTCTCGGCTTACCTTTCCGCATCAGCTGGCCCGGGTGCTCCTCTGCGAGCAGTTCTACCGTGCCTGCTCCATCAATGCCGGTGCCAAGTACCACAAATAACTACCAGTTCCCCGGAGCTTTTGCAGGCTTCGGGTTTCTTTTTCACCCGGCAAAATGTTTCACATGAAACATTTGTTCGCGAATAAGGCTGGTTCGGGCGCCCCGCGCCCCCGCCGCAGGCGGGGAGCCGGAGGGGCGGTAAAACCGCCCCTCCGGCCAGGCGGCTTTGCCGCCGCGCGGGGCGCCCTGGCCTGGCCCCTGCACAAAATAAAAAACCCCGCATCCGTAAGGTGCGGGGTGAGCAGATTCCGGGCATTCAGCTTTGGGTCAGGGTGGCTAGCCCAGTGGTCAGGGCGGTATTCAGCAGGGTGGGGGCGCCGTACAGCAGCAGGGTCCGGTCGTATTCGGCCCCGGCTGTGGCAGAGAGCAGCTCATCACTGCACCGGGTCACATCCACATAGGTGATGCGGTCATAGTGCAGCGCCAGGTAGGGGATCACACACAGGGCATTCTCATCCCCCAGAACCAGCAAGCTGCGGGGAATGCTGCCTTCGGCCGTTATGGCAATGATAGCAGCCGGTCCGCCCAAAATACAATCTATCCCCGCGGTGCCTTCCAGCGGGTACAGGGTATTCCACCGGGTCACAGTGCCATCAGCGGCGGTGTGGGTGATGGTGTAGCTGCGGCTATCCTCCAGCGGCAGCAGCGCCGTTACCACATCCGCCCGGACCTTATCGTAGCTCCAGCGGGCATACAGGTCGCCGGTGCAGTCATACCGCAGCGGCGTATTGCTAAAGCTGTCCTTTGCATAGGGGAAGTAATCCAGCGCCTGGCCCAGCGCTTGATACAGCAGGTAGCCGGTCAGCTGGGTGGGGCGGGAATCGGTGCGGTAGAACAGTCTGCTATCTCCATTTTCCTCCAAAAGCGGGTAGGCGTTCAGCACCTCCCGGCACAGGGGAGAGAGCGCCGCGGCGGCATTTTGCAGCCAGGTCTCCTGGTCAAACAGCAGGGCGGCTTCCGGCAGCAATTGACTGCTGATGGCACAGGCACTGGGCAGCAGCACAGTGTAGGGCTCCGCTTCTCGGCAGTAGTCCTGCAGGGCAGCGAGGTTTTTTTCTCCCAATGCTTCATCGGTCACGGTCAGGTTCTCAATAAGGCCCTCCCCGGTAAAGTAGATGCCGTCCAGCTCCTGTACACCGCCCAGCATCAGCAGGGTGGTTTTCCAGCGCTTTAGGGCATCCCGCAGCGGCAGGTTCTGCCGCAGGGCGGTTTCAGTCCGCGCACCCGGGGTACCTTCTGCGGCAGTATAATCACCGGCAAAGTGCCCGGTAAGGAACAGGCTGCCCAGCAGGCCGCCGAACAGCAGCACGGCATAAATGAGGGCAATGATGCGATAGCGGTTCATTTTGGCAGCAGCCTCCTTTTGGCAGAGTGGGATTGGTTTTTGCAAGGGGAGAGCGCGGGCCGCAGGCCCGGCGGCGGAGCCGCCGACACGGGCGCAGCCCGTGTGCCCGCCGGGACGGCGGGCGACCTGCGGCCCGATCCTGTTCCTTGCGGAAATTTTTGAAGGGGAATAACAGTGCGGCAGCACTTAATGGCAGTGAGCCGGCCTTACAGCAGGAAGGCCAGCGAGGTGGCCAGCAGGATGAGGTTCCACACCAGGGTGGCAGTGTGGGCGGCAGTGGGCCAGCGCCGGGTAAAGCGGGCCAGCAGCGGGCTTACCGCGCCGCTGCATAGGAACACGCTGGTGGCCAGCAGCAGCCAGTGGGTCTGCAAAAGGTACAGGCAGCTTTGGTTGGCGGCAGCGGCCCCGCCCAGCCCCAGCATCACCCGCAGGGAAGCGGCCGAAGCCGCCAGGCTATCGCCGCAGTACCAGCAGAAGGAAATGAGTATGGCAATGAAGGTATACATCCGGCACAGGTAGGGTGGGATCTTTTCCACATGGCGCTCGATGTACAGCACCTCGAAGATGATGAACAGCCCCAAAAAGGCGCCCCACACCAGGTAATTCAGGTTGATACCATACCACAGGCCCATCAGCATAGTGATGAGCAGGATATTGACCGAGGTGGAAAGGGGACCGTTATCCTCCGCGCCCAGCGCCTGGTAAACATACTTGCGCACAAAGCGATTGGCGGAGATATTGAACCGGCCAAAGAAATCCGCCACCGAGGAGCTTTGCAGCGGGTGGTGGAAGTTTTCCGGCAGATCCAGCCCAAAGACGGCGCCGGTGCCCCGGGCCATATCGCTGTACCCCGAAAGGGTAAAGTAGATGTAGAAGATGTAGCACAAGACATGCAGCCAGGTGCCCAGGATGGTGACCTCCAGCGAAAGCAGCGTTTCCCACTGGGTGATGAGCTCCTGCAGGGAACCGGCCAGAATGACGATCTTGGCGAGGCCCCGCAGATACTGTACCATTCCCCGGGTAATGCCCTCGGCGGTCATTTGGGGATCATCCAGCTGGGGGACGAACTGCTGCGCCGAAACGATGGGGCCGACATACAGCTTGCCAAAGAAGCTGCAGAATACCCCGTAGCGGATGGGATCATCGATGGGGTCACATTCACCGTGGTACAGGTCGATGAGGTAGCCCACCGAGGTGAAGGCGGCGATGGAAATACCCACCGGGAGGATGAGCTTATCCAGTTCGGTAAGGATAGAGCAGACCACTGCCAGAGAGATGTCCTTGATGACGCAGCCCAGCAGGATGGACCGGGCCCGTGGGTGGGCCATGGCGATATACCGGGCCAGCAGGTAATCCGGTACCATAACGGCCAGCAGCAACAGCAGGCACAATGGGGAAAGCAGCCCCACAAAAAGCAGGGAATACCCCAGCAGGAACCGCCGCCGACCGGCCCCGCGCAGGAAATAGTAGATGAGGCCGCCGACCGGCAGCAATACAAACAAAAACCCCAGCGATGTAAGCTGCATGGCAGCAGCCTCCTTTCCTTGGTATGGTGGATGCAGGATCCTGGCTCCGGGGCGCCCCAAACCGGAGTCCCGCGAAAATTCAAAAATCAATTGACCGCGGGAGCGTTACAGATCCGCCGCAAGCGCTTCCAACTCCTCCAGGCTGACCAGCCGGGCCAGTACGCCCGGCAGGGCGTTGGCACTCAGCCCCTGTGGTAAATTAAGTTTACGGCACAGGGCCCGGCGCTTTTCGGCGCTGCCCGGCCCACCGCTCAGGCCCATCCGGTACAGGTCGGCCTTGGTAATGGCGGCAGGGCGGGGGATTTCACTATCCTCCAGCAGCCCGGCCTGTTCCAAAATGCCCAGCAATATTTCGGGCGGCATGCCCTCCACCCCCAGCTTGCCCTCGGCACTGGGGGCTGTCTTACGCCGCTCCTTGCCGTATATTTCGGGGATATATACCTGGATCAGCCGCTCCGGGGGGATGACCCCGGCCAGGTGCCCGCGGATGGCAAAGCCCGCCCGGTCGCTGTCGGTCAGTACCGCCACCGGGCCGTTTTGGGCCAGCTGCCGGAGAAGCGAAAGCATTTCTTTGTTTTTGTAGATGTGAAAGCCGTCGGTGAGGAGGATCTCCCCCTCCACCAGATTGCTGAGGGTCGCTTTATCGTATTTTCCCTCCACGATAAGAGGATACTTCAACCGCCGCTTCATGCCCGTTCCCTCCGCAGCAGTTCTATCAGCCGCAGAATGGTGACCTCCAGTACGGTGCGGCCATCGGCAGCGCTTTGCTTCATGCGGGCATCAGCATCCGCCAGAATCTCCAGCGAGCCTTCCAATGCGGGGCGGCTCAGCCGGCCGCATTGCTCCAGTGCTTTGGTAAAGCGGTAGCTGCCGCCGTAGCCCAGCTCCTTGCGGGCGGTGGCATCCGCTACTCCGGCCCGGCGTACCGCGGCCGCCCGGTAGTAATCCACAAAGGACATGGTAAGAATGGTGAGAATACTTTCCGGCCGCTCCTGCAAAAAGAGCAGATCATCCACGATTGCCATAGCCCCGTTAAAATCCCCGCGCAGCACCTTATCCCCCAGCTGGAATACATTCGCATCCACGGTAGGGGCCACCAGCGCCTCGATGTCCTCCTTGAGGATCTTGCCGGTGTAGCCGTGGTAGGCCGCCAGCTTTTCCACCTCCTGCCGCAGCCGCAGGCTGTCCAGATTGCAATAATCCGCCAGCAAGGCGGCTTCCTCCGGTTCCAGTACGCAGCCCAGCCGCAGCGCGGTCTGCCGGGCAAATTTTCCCACATCGCCGCGGGTCATGGCGGCAAAGCGGCACACGCCGCCCGCCTTATCGCACAGGTTCAGCAGCTTGGTGGCTGCCGCTTCCTTTTTGGCAAATTGCCTGGCGCTGCCCCGTACCGTCAGGATCAGCACCCCGTCCTCCGTCGGTTGGGCCAGCAGCTCCGAGAGCTTGCTCATGCCGGTGCTGCCCAGGCCGGAGGGATTTAGGTCATCCACCACGGCGCACTTGCGCCCGGGGGTAAAGCTCATCGACCATAGCAGGTCGGCAATGCCGTCCCAGTCTACCTCGCTGTCGCTGCCGTCGCAGCGCAGCAGGTTCATGCTGTCCCCCTCCGGTACGATGGTTTTCCCCAGCCGGTCCCGTGCCGCTTCGATCTGCCGGTTTTCCTCGCCGTACAGCAGATAGACCGGCAGCAGGGCTCCGGCCTTGATATGGGTATCCAGCGCGCGCAGATCGGGAAAGATCACAGGGCAGCGTCCTCCTTTGGCAGGGTGATGGTCAGCTCTCCGCCCCGGTACAGCCGCCAGCGGCAGCCGGGGGCCAGCCACAGGCGGCCCTCCCGGTCTATCACGGCGGTGATATCGGCGGGGATGTCCTCTGCGGTTATTATATCATAGCCTGCCCAACATTTCAGCACTTTTTGCGTGCCGAATTGCAATACTGTTCCCACACTGTCCAGATTATAAAGCGCATAATCAGACAATATATTACGAACCGTATTATAATTCGGCAGCAGGATGACATTTTCCGGGAGCTGTCCTTCGCCCAAAAGCGCCGTTTCCTCGCTGCACAGCATCAGCTCCGGCTCCAGCAGGCGGGCAAGGCGCAGCTCGGCGGAAAGGTCATGCTGTTCCTCCGGCTGTACCAGCACCGTGATGCGCGGGCTGCCGCACCGCTGCAAAAACCGCCCCAGCATCTGGAGCTCATAGCCATCCTGCACCCCGCTGATCAGCAGGCCTTCGCCATTCTTTTGTACTAGGACGCTGCCGGTGGCGGCATCGGTGGTCAAGGTTAGGGCGCTTTGCAGGGTTAGGGCACTGCCCAGCAGTACTATTCCAGCGGCGCATCCCAAAAGCAGCAGACGCAGTCGGGCCCGTTTGGTGCGCAGCAGCGCGGCTGCCAGCAGCAGTACCGCGAAAATAGCCGGCACAGTCCATTGCCAAGGAGCCACACAGGGCAGCACCGCGCCGGGCAGCCCGGCGATACCGCGGGCCAAGGCTGCTATGCCGCCCGCAAAGCACCTGGCAACGGTAAAGGGATAGACCCCCACACCCAGCAGCAGGCAGGGGAGGGTGAGAAAGGCGAACACCATGACGCCATACACCAGCGGCAGCACCAGCAGGTTGCTAAGCAGGCTGTATGCGGGCAGATAGCCGAAGCTGAGCGCCGTGATGGGCAGGGTGCCCAGCTGTGCTGCCAGCGAAACGCAGGCGCTTTCCCACAGCAGGCTGCCCCACCGGCTGCGGCGGGCGGCAGGCCACAGGCGGGCCAATGGCCGGGCCAGCAGCAGGATACCCAGGGTAGCCCCGCAGGAGAGCAGAAAGCTCAGCTCCCACACGGCGGCGGGGTTGCACAGCAGCAGAATCGCTGCCGCAAAGCCCAGTCCGGTCAGGCCATCGCCCCGGCGGCCCCGCAGGGGCGCACCCAGCGCCAAGCCGGCCATCAGGGCGGCACGCAGCACGCTGGCGCTAAACCCAGCCAAAACGATCATGGTAAGACAGCACAGTCCGCTGTAAAGGGCTTTCCTTTTACGGCTCCACAGCAGCAGGTCGCCCAGTTTACCGCATACCGCCAGCAGAATGGAAAGATGCAGCCCCGAAACCGCCAGCAGGTGACTGATGCCCGCCCTAGAAAGGGCGGTGCGCAGCCCAGCCGGTAGGTCAGCGGTATCAGCAGTCAGCATGGCGGCGACCAAAGCGGCGCTTTCGCCTTCGCCCAGTGCATTTAGTTGTTCGATGGTTTGGCGGCGCAGCCGCAGCAGCCACCCCAAAGGGGAGAAGATTTCTTCCGCCGGCTCTGCGGTCAGCTGCCGGGCCTTTAGCGCCACTCCGCCGGAAAGCAGCAGGGTGTCTCCCTCGCTTTCCGCCCCGGTAATGGTCAGTGTGCCGGCAATGCGTTCCCCGGCCAATGGGGTCTCCTCCTCCGGCAGGTAGGCGGTTAGGTCGATGACACGGTGCTGCCCGCCCACCCTGGCATAAACCGTGCTGCGGTGGGCGGTGTAGGGGCTTACCTCCAGCACCGTCCCGGTGAAGGACAATTCGCAGCCGGTCAGCTGCTCCGCGGCGGTATACCGCCAGGCGTAAAGGCCGCCCATCAGTGCTGCGGCCAGCAGCCCGCACAGCAGGGGCCGCCACAGCGGGCGCAGGGCTTTGATGATCCCCAGGGCAAGGCAAAGCCCCAGCAAAACAGCCAGTGCTGTGCCGCCTGCCCGCAGGAATACCGCAAGCCCCACGGTCAGCGCTGCCGCGCCGATGGCTAGGTACCGCCGGATGACCATTTTTTTGCCCCCTGTCACTTTTTGTCGATACCATCATTATACAAGATAGAGGGACCATTGGCAATTTGTTTTGCTGCCGCATAGCATATAGCACCGCATTTTATTAGATCTGCCCGCTCCCCGCAGGGAATCCGGGCGGGCACCCCTCTGCTATGGCTGGGCCGTTCCTCCGCTTCTCTGCGGGCGGCCCTCCCCACGCGCCGGGGTGCCCGCCCGCCTGGCGGACTGGGGCAGGCCGAAAGGGAGGAAAACCAATGATCTGTGATGCCACCCTTATTTTTCAGCTTTCCACCGCCCGCAGCGCCCTGCCGGTACAGGGGGCCAGTGTCCTTGTCACCGATCCCATCACCGGGCGCAATACCCGCCTGACCACCGACCAAAGCGGCCGTACCCGGGTGCTGTGTGTCACCGCGCCGCCCCTTTCCTGGAGCCAGACCCCCGGCAGCGATGGCCGGCCGTACAGCATCTATCACGCCAATATCCGGGCGGAGGGCTATGTGCCGGTGCGCCTGACGGGGATTCAGGTCTTTGCCGGGCAGCAGTCGCTGCAAATGGTAGAGATGATCCCCTGCGAGGGGGGGAAGAGCATAACCAATACGCCGGAGGAGACCATTGGGGAGCCGGAGGACCCGCTGAAAAGCGAGCAGCCCGGCCGCTTTGCCCAAAGCCCGCAGGAGGACGCCCAGCCGCCCGGGTCTTTGCAGGGGGCGGAGCCGGGCCGCAGGCCCGGCGGCGAAGCCGCCGACACGGGCGAAGCCCGTGTGCCCGCCGTTCCGGCGGGCGGCCTGCGGCCCGAACCAGCCCCTGCCGCGAATTTGCCCGAAGCGGAGCCATCTGCCGCCGATCTGGCGGCTCTGCCCGATGCGCGGGAGCTGGCCCTGCCCCGCGCTATCCCGGTTCTGGCGGCAGCCGGGGAGGACGATGAGAGTGATAATGACGATGAGCTCACCGCCCCGCCTGTCACCCGCAACCTGGCGGAAGAGAGCGGCAACACCCGCGCCGCCGAGGTGTTGACCGGCCCCCGGGCAGCTTCGCAGGTATATGTGCCGGAATACATCACCGTGCACCTGGGGGCTCCCAATGATACCTCCGCCCGCAATGTCACTGTCAGCTTCCGGGATTACATCAAGAATGTCGCCTCCAGCGAGATCTATCCCACCTGGCCGGAGGCCGCCCTGCGGGCCAATATCCTGGCGCAGATCACCTTTGCCCAAAACCGCATTTTTACCGAATGGTACCCCAGCCGCGGCTACAATTTCAATATCACCAATAATACCGCCTACGACCAGTACTTCGTCTATGGGCGCAATATCTTTACCAATATCAGCCGCCTGGTGGATGAACTATTCGATCAGTACATCCGCCGCCGCGACGCGGTCAATCCCATCTTTGCACAGTACTGCAATGGCACCACCGTCACCTGCGGGGGCCTTTCCCAGTGGGGCACCGTTGCCCTGGCCAATAACGGCTACACGCCGCTGGGCATTCTGCGTTATTACTACGGCGACGATATCGTCATTGATACCGCCACGGTACAGCGCCGCATCACCTCCTCTTATCCGGGTTCGCCGCTTACCATCGGCAGCCGCGGAGAGGATGTCCGCACCATCCGCACCTGGCTCAACCGCATCCGCCGCAATTATCCGGCCATTCCCGCCATCAGCACCACCAGCGGCGATACCTACAATGCCGAAATGCAGCGTTCGGTGTGGGCCTTCCAGCGCATCTTCAATCTGACCCCCGATGGTATTGTCGGCCCCGCCACCTGGAATAAGATCGCCTATATCTATGTAGCGGTCATGCGCCTGGCGGAGCTGGGCGGCGAGGATATTCCCCTGCCGGCCGAGCGTCCCAGCGGCATCCTGCGCCGAGGCAGCAGCGGAGAAACGGTGCGTCTGGCCCAGTACTTCCTGCGGGTCATTGCCCTGTACGATGATGAGATCCCGCCCATCACCATCGATGGCTCCTTTGGCCCCGCCACCGAAAACGCCGTCCGCGCCTTCCAGAAGATGCAGGGCCTCACCGTCGATGGCATCATTGGCCCCGCCACCTGGAATGCCCTGTACGAGCGCTTCCTCGGCATCACCCAAACCACCGGTCTGGCCGTTACCTACCCCGGCACCCCATTGAGAAGCGGCAGCCGCGGGGATAATGTCCGGGTGGTGCAGGAGTACCTGAACACTCTGGCCCGTGCCTATCCGCTGCCCCGCGTCACCGTGGATAGCATCTACGGCCCCGCGACCGAAAACGCTGTGCAGGCCTTCCAGCGGCTCTTTGGCCTCACCGCCGATGGCATTGTGGGTCCCCGCACCTGGGAACGCCTGGTGGGTACCCGCCTGCTGCTGCGGTAGGTTTCAGCAGGGTCCGGGGTCAGGGCCCGCAGGGCGCCCCGGCTTCGCCGGGGCTGGGGGCTTCGCCCCCTACGGCCGTCCCCTATGGGGGACGGCCGGCCCTGCGGGCCCCATCCCGCACCTCGCGCTTTCCCGCAAAGACCGCCAAAAAGGCCCGCTGCAAACCACAGCGAGCCTTGTCTTTATATCATTCAGTTTTCTTCGGTGGGCGTTTCCTCGGCTGCCGCGGCCGCCAGCTGCGCCGCCAGCCGGTGGGTCATGCGGCGCAGCCGCCGTCCCGCCAGGAAGCAGAGGCCCAATACCAGCACCGCCAGCGCCGCTATCCCCGCGATGCCGAAGCTCGCGCCCTCCACAAAGAGCAAACTCAGCGGATTGGCGGTATTGCACAGGGTGTTAAATTCCCCCGCGCCGTAGGTCGCCGCGTCCATGGCCTTGGCCGCCGCCGTAAAGAGATAAGTCAGCAGCGTGCCGCTGTACAGCATGACTATGGCGCTGATGAGCCCGGTCACCAAACTGCGCAGCAGGCAGCCGCCGCTCATCGCCGTCACAAAGATCATTAGGTACAGCAGCATGGCCACATCGCCCTGGGGCAGCACCAGGTTGCCCGGCAGTACCGCCGCCAGCGCCACCGTCACCGGCACCAGTATGATGGCCGAAAGCAGCGTAGTGGCATTGGCGGTGCCCACTACGGCGTTCACCGCCACATTCAGCGGCAGCCGGCCGTGATAGGTCTTTCTGGCCGTCAGCGGCTCCAGCACCGAGGCCGCCGCGCGTCCGAATACCCGCAGCAGGCGGGGCAGGGCAAATAGGCACCCGGCGGCTACCAGCGCAAAGGAGACCGCGTCGTAGAGGGGCAGCCCAGCCGCCATGCCCATGATAAAGCCCAGGATCAGGCCCCACAGGCTCGGCTCCAGCAGGAAGTTCCCCCGGCGGGATTGCTCCAGCGAAACACGCCGGTCCCGCAGACCGGGGATCAGATTGATGAGAAAATTGCAAAGCCACGCCAATGGGGCCGTCCCCACGGCAAAGCTTTGGGTAAAGGTGATGTGGGATGTCCCGGTCAGCCGGCTCACCGGTGCAGTAAAGACATCCGCCAGGATGATCTGCAGCACAACCATCAGCAGGGCGGCCGTCAGGCCGCACCACATTTCGCCGGTCAGCTGCTGCACCAGTACCCCCGCAAAGGCCGCCTGCCACAGGCTCCACAGGTCCATATTCAGCACACGGGTCACCCGGCAGGCCAGCATCAGCAGGTTCAGCAGCATGGCGCCCGGCAGCACCCAGTACAGGATATCACTGTTCAGTGTCACCTCGGCCGCTTTCTGCCAGTGCAGGTTGGCCGCCCCGGTGGAAAGGGAATAGGTATCGATCATGGTATTCACCAGCGTCACTAGCTGGCCGCTCAGTGTGCTGATGAGCAGCTGGATGGCCACGGTGCTGCCCAGCACCGCCAGCGCGCACTGGCCGGAGCGCTGAACGCCCGCACGGCTGGCCAGCCCCAGCAAAAAGAAGAATACGGGGATCAGCAAAAAGCTGCCCAGCCCGCTTACGATATCATAAAGGGAATGGAGTATATCCAAGGTTGTACCTCCTTTGGGGGAATGCCCGTCCCAACCATTATAACCGGGGAATGTGACGATAGTATGAAGAAAAAGCATAAAAACCCAATATATTAGCCTACTTATTTTCCCATACCGGCGGCGTAAAGTCAAGAGCGGCAGCCCGAAGGCCCCCCTTGCGGGGTCGTCCCTGTTATGGTATAATGCAGCGGGCCCATTCGGAAGGCACACCGCCCCGTGCAGGACAGGACAGACCGGAAGCCGCAAAGGAGTGTGACAGCATGAAGAACTATTGGTTTTTGTTTTTTCTCGGTATTTTCAGCGCTATCTTTTCAAAACAGATCGACACGATCATAGCCCGTGCGATCAAGAGCGAGCGGAACAGGGCGATATTCAAGGGCGTACTATTTGCAGTCCTGCTCGGCATAATAGGGATTCTTATCTGGAAAAGCCGGGTATAAACGCCGCCGAAGCAGCCGTTGCTCCGGTTGGGGATTTATAATATCATAATGAAAATAAAGGGAGGCACCACCATCATGGAAGAACTCATTCTGAACAATATCCTTGAAACACTGAGGGAGATCCAAAGAGAAATGGAGCGCCAGACCGAGCTGCTGCAGCGCATCGAGCAGAACACAAGAGACTGACCCCCGCCCCGGCGGGCGGCCGGAACCGCAAAAGGGAGCCCCGAAAAGAGGCTCCCGCTTTTCTTTTTTTTCAGCCCTGCGCCGCCATCTCCCGCAGCAGGTCATACAGCGCGGCATCCCGGCCCGCATACCGGTGGTTCCCCACCGTCAGCCACAGCGTGCCGTCCTCCATGCAGTACAGGATGGTCTGTGCCTTCCGGTCATCAAAGAACACGGTGATGTGCTCCATGTATAAGGTGGTGGAGCCGGAGGCCCGGATATTGAACTTCACCCCGGCCAGCCGTTCGGCAAGGGCATCGCTTTCCCCGGCGGTCATCGGGCGGCTGCCCCCGTCCCATTGCAGGGACTCCGCCCGGCTGTGCGGCAGCCCGGTATGGGGGAGGGAAATCACCCCGAAGAAGATAAGAGCCGCAGCCAGAATGAAAATTGCAGGCAGCCATTTTTTCATGGTGCTTTCTCCTTTTCGCTTATTTATGATGCAGCAGCCAGCCGAGATAGCGAACGATCAGACAGATCATCATCGGACCGAACCGGAAAAAGCCAAGCGGCTGCGCTTTCTCTTCGGATATTTTTTTGACCTGCCGGAACCAGACCTCCGAAAGTCCTGCCAGCAGTACGCCTGCTGCCCAGTACCAAACCGTTCCGCGAAGATCATGGGTAATCATCCCCCACGCAGTAAAGGTGACGAAGCTCAATACAAAAAAGATAGTGTATCGGGTTGCTTCAGACATGTTGTTTTCTCCCCTTTTGCAAAGTGTTTTTTTGCTGCTTCCATTATAGCAGGGAACCGTGCGCCCCACCATTGGCGACTTCCACATTTTTCCCGCCCTGCGTTTGGCAGTAATGCCTTCACCCTATATAACGGCCCACGGCGGTATTTTGCAACAGCTTCCTTGACATTTTTTTTGCGCTATTGTAAGATGGGAAAGGTTTCATCTTAAATCATTACGCCGCTGTGGCGGAACAGGCAGACGCAAGGGACTTAAAATCCCTCGGTGGCAACACCGTACGGGTTCGATTCCCGTCAGCGGCACCACAAAGGGAGCAGCCACCAGCCGCAGGTTGGTGGCTGCTTTCTTTTTGGCTATGACGCTGGGAATCGAACAGGTCGGCCTCAATTCAAATTTCCTGTCAGTGTGCCCCGCGGCCCTTGACAAATCCCCTCCCTCCGCCTTATAATACTTTGGTAAATAGCACAAACGGCTATGACAGGGTCAGTGCTGCACCACGCCCCCAGAGAGAAAGCCCCTGGCTGAAAGGCTTTCGGCATCCCGGTGCATCACAGCCGCCCCCGAGCCATCGGCGTGAAGAACGCCGGCGTCCCCGGTGCGTTAAACCGGCAAAAAGCGGCAGCGTCCTTTCGGCGCTGCAAACTGGGTGGTACCACGGAAGATCTGGCTTTCGTCCCTACGGCTTCGTAAAAAATGAAGCAGGGGAGGAGAGCTGTTTTTTTGTGTTCTCACCCTTACCAAAAGAAAGGAATCAACCTACTATGAAATGGACAGGACTCAATGAACTGCGCGAAACCTTCCTCGAATTCTTTGTCAGCAAGGGGCACACCCGCCTGCCCTCGGCGCCGCTGGTGCCGCAGGATGAGGCCAGCCTTCTGCTCATCAATTCCGGCATGGCCCCCCTCAAAAAATACTTCACCCGGCAGAAGTTCCTGCCGAACGGCAGCTTCCGCGCTACCAGCTGCCAGAAGTGCATCCGTACCCCGGATATCGAAAATGTAGGCAAGACCGCCCGCCACGGCACCTACTTCGAGATGCTGGGCAACTTCTCCTTTGGCGATTACTTCAAGGAGGACGCTACCCGCTGGGCCTGGGAATTCATCACCGAGAAGCTGGAGCTGCCCGTCGATAAGCTCTATGTCTCTGTTTACCAGGATGATGACGAGGCCTATGATATCTGGACCAAGCGCCGCGGCGTCGCCCCCGACCACATGGTCCGTCTGGGCAAAGAGGATAACTTCTGGGAGATCGGCTCCGGCCCCTGCGGCCCCTGCTCCGAGATCTACTTTGACCGCGGGCCCGAAAAGGGCTGCGGCCGCCCCGACTGCCATGTCGGCTGCGACTGCGACCGCTATGTTGAGTTCTGGAACCTGGTATTCACCCAGTTCAATTCCGACGGCGAGGGTCATTACACCCCCTTGGAGCACAAGAACATCGATACCGGCATGGGCCTGGAGCGCCTGGCCTGCATCATGCAGGGCGTCGATAACCTCTTCGAGGTCGATACCGTCCAGAACATCATGAAGAAGATCTGCGAGATCGCCGGCGTCACCTACAAGCAGGATGAGAAAAAGGATGTTTCCATCCGTGTGGTCACCGACCACATCCGCTCCACCGTCTTTATGATCGGCGACGGCGTTGTCCCGCAGAATGAGGGCCGCGGCTATGTGCTGCGCCGCCTGCTGCGCCGTGCCGCCCGTCATGGCCGTCTCCTTGGCGTCCGCGAGCCGTTCCTGTATAAGGTCGCCGATACCGTCATCCACGAAAATGAGAGCGCCTATCCTGAGCTCGTCCAGCGCCGGGACTATATCGTAAAGACCATCCGTGTGGAGGAGGAGCGCTTTGCCCGCACCATCGATGCCGGCCTCGATCAGGTCAATTCCATCCTGGAAAAGCTCTCTGCCGAGGGCAAGACCGTCTTCTCCGGCGAGGATGCCTTCCGCCTGTATGATACCTTCGGCTTCCCCATCGATCTGACCCGTGAGCTGTGCGAGGAGCGCGGCATCACCGTGGATGAGGAGGGCTACAAGGCCCTGATGGAGAAACAGCGCACCACCGCCCGTGAGGCCACCGCCCGCAATGTCGGCGATGTGGCCTGGGTCGAGGATGTCCTCAAGGGCGTTGAGGGCGGCGAGGACTTTGTCGGCTATGACAGCCTTTCCGTCGAAACCGAAATTCTCGGTATCGTCTATGAGGGCGAGCGGGTCGAAGCCATCGGTGAGGGCGATGCCGCTCAGATCGTGCTCACCCGCACCCCCTTCTATGCCGAAATGGGCGGCCAGGTGGGCGATAGCGGCACCATCACCTGCGGCGAGAATGTCTTTACCGTCACCGATACCCGCAAATCCGGCTCCGGCCACTTCATTCATGTCGGCACCGTTACCCACGGCACTTTCCAAATGGGCGATACCGTCACCGCCGCCGTGGATGAAAACCGCCGCATGAGCATCATGCGCAACCACACCGCCTGCCACCTGCTGCAAAAGGCGCTGCAGGAGGTCCTGGGCGATCATGTCCATCAGGCCGGTTCTCTGGTCGATGATAAGGTCTGCCGCTTCGACTTCAGCCACTTCTCCGCCGTGACCCCCGAGGAGCTGGAAAAGGTGGAAGCCCGTGTCAACGAGCTGATCCTGGAGGCGAACCCCGTCACCACCACCGAAATGCCCATCGAGGAAGCCAAGAAGATGGGCGCTATGGCCCTCTTTGGCGAAAAGTACGGCGATACCGTCCGGGTGGTCAATGCCAATAATAAATCCATCGAGCTGTGCGGCGGCACCCATGTGGATAATACCGCCAAGCTCGGTCTCTTCAAGATCCTCAAGGAATCCAGCGTGGCCGCCGGTATCCGTCGTATCGAGGCCGTGACCGGCCGCGGTGTGCTGGAATACATGGCGGAAAATCAGGCGCTGATGAATACCGCCGCCCAGAACCTCAAGCTGGGCAGCCCCGCCGAACTGCCCCAGAAGACCGCCCAGGTGATGGCGGAGCTGAAGGCCAAGGAAAAGGCACTGGCCGATCTGGAGAATAAGATGGCGGCTTCCGCCGCCGCCGATCTGTTCAAGAACGCCGTCACCGTCAAGGGCCTGCAGGTCGTCACCGGGATGCCCGGCGAAATGAAGCCTGATGCCCTCCGCCTCATGATCGATGAGGCCCGCGGCAACCACCCCGATGCCGTTATCGCTTTGGGCAGCGTCTTTGGCGGCAAGGGTACCATCGCCGTGGCCTGCGGTATGGAAGCCGTGAAAGCCGGTGTCAACGCCGGTAAGCTTGTCCGCGCCCTCTGCCAGCTCACCGGCGGCAACGGCGGCGGCCGCCCCGATAGCGCCATGGGCGGTGCCGGCGATCCCGAAAAGATCGCCGAAGCCCTCACCCATCTGCCCGAACTGATCTGATTTTTGTGGCGTTTTTTTACGGCGCTCCTCCGTGGAAAGCGCTCCCGGCGTCGTCGCTGCCCTTGACAGGCATAAGTACGATTTCATCGTACAACAGCCTGCCTGCGGGCGCTTCTTGCCGGGAGCCCTTTCCCTCCGTCGCGCCCGTCCGTTTTTCCCCAGTTCCATAAATCCCCGGAAAGGAGTATTCTCTCATGTGTGTTTTCTGCAAGATCGCATCCGGCGAGATCCCATCGAACAAGCTGTACGAGGATGATAAGGTCCTCGCCTTCTATGATCTCGATCCTCAAGCGCCCACCCACTTCTTGGTCATCCCCAAGGAGCACATCGCCTCCGCGGCCGAGATCACCCCGGAAAATGCCGGGATGGTGGCCCATATCTTCGCCACCATCGCCCGCATCTGCGCCGAGCATGGCTGGGAAAGCTACCGTGTGGTGACCAACTGCGGTGAGCAGGCCGGCCAGACGGTGCAGCACCTGCATTTCCATGTGCTCTCCGGCCGGGATATGACCTGGCCCCCTGGCTAAACTGATCGCATTTTCCTGTCCCCGCTTTTCGGCGGGGACTTTTTCTTGCAAATGCCGCCGCGCCATGATATAATTTATCCAGATTTTCGTTTGATGGGGAGAGGGAACATGGCAAAAACCAATAGAAAAGAATCCAGAAAGATCTACGAGGGCTATAAAAAACGCCAAAGACTTTGGAACACTATTTTCATCGTCTTCTTTGCCGTCATCGGCATTGGTTCTGCAGTGCTCAATGGCACCATGGAGCTGGATCCGCAGATCGTCATTGGCAAATACGAGTTTACCTGGTTCCACCTGGTCATCCTGGCCGTCCTGGTGGTGCTGCTGGGCTTCGGCATCGTGGCGCTCAAACGCGACAGCAGCGAGGAGCAGCAGGAGATCTACCGCCAGGAGCGCGAGGAAGCCATCCGTCTGCGGCAGGAGGTCATGGCCGAGCGCAAGCAGGAGATGCAGGATGCCTACAATGCCATGAAGCGCCGCCGCGCCGAGCGCCTGGCCGCCCAGGGTATGGCCCCCACCGCCGCCCAGGCCGATGTGGTGGATGCCGTGGAAATGGTGGAGGCCGTGGAGGCCGAGGCCGCCGAAGCAGTGGAGATGGCGGAGCAAGCCGATGGCGAAAAAGAGTAGAAAACCTCTTGACATCGCCGGCCGAAAGGGCTACAATAACCGCATAAATCCCAAAGCGTTACGAGAAAAGTTACCCGCGCCCCGGCACTCCTGCCAGAGAGCGGACGGCACAGGCTGCAACCGTCCGCAGGAGAATGAGGAATTGCGGACCGCCTTTTCCAGCGCGGTGCCAAATCACCGCCGGCCCGGCCCCGTTACCCGCCGCAATGAAGTGGATCGCTTTAGCCGATCCGATTCGGGTGGAACCGTGGGATATTTTGTCTCACCCCGGCTGTTTTCTTCGCAGGAAGAAAGCAGCCGTTTTTATTTTCCCTTTTTCGGCGGCGGTGAAAACCGGCGCTGGCTGTGTCGGGGGTTCGCCATACATCAGTCCGATTTCATCGGACAAGAGTATGCCGTCACCCGCCTCCTTGCCATCATCCGATTTTCCCTCGCCGCCCCTTTGGGATCTTCCGCATCAATTCATCAATGACCAGAAATGGAGGAAATTTATCATGATCAAAATTACCCTGAAAGATGGCTCGGTCAAGGAGCTGGCCGCTCCCCAGTCCATCGCCGATTTTACCAAGGATCTGAGCATGGGCCTGTACCGCAATGCCTGCTGCGCCCTGGTGGATGGCAAGGTCGCGGATCTCTGCGATCTGCTGGATCACGACTGCGCCGTGGAGATCCTCACCTTTGAGGATGAGCAGGGCCAGCGCGCCTTCAATCACACCGCTTCCCACATCCTGGCCCAGGCGGTGCAGCACCTGTTCCCCGGCGCCAAGCTTGCCATCGGCCCCGCCATCGAGGACGGATTCTACTACGATTTTGACGTTCCCTCCCCCTTCACCCCGGAGGATCTGGAAAAGCTGGAGGCCGAAATGGCCGCCATCGCCAAGGAGGATCTCCCCATCGAGCGGTTTTCGCTGCCGGTGGAGGAGGCAAAGAAGCTGGAGGCCGACCAGCCCTATAAGCTGGAGCTCATTGAGGAGCACGCCGGCAAGGGCGAAGCCATCGCTTTCCGCCGCCAGGGCGATTTTACCGACCTGTGCGCCGGCCCCCACCTCATGTCCACCGGCCCCGTCAAGGAGGTCAAGCTGACCAGCTGCACCGGCGCCTACTGGCGCGGCAGCGAAAAGAATAAGATGCTCAGCCGTGTTTACGGCTGCGCCTTCCCCAAGCGCAGTATGCTGGAAGAACACCTGGCCCGGCTGGAGGAAGCCCGCCGCCGCGACCACAATAAGCTGGGCCGTGAGCTGGAATACTTCACCACCGTTGATGTCATCGGCCAGGGCCTGCCGGTCCTGCTGCCCAAGGGCGCCCGGGTGGTCCAGCTGATGCAGCGCTGGGTAGAGGATACCGAGCAGCAGCGCGGCTACCTCCTCACCAAGACCCCCCTGATGGCCAAGCGCGAGCTCTATAAGATCTCCGGCCACTGGGACCATTACCTGGACGGCATGTTTGTGCTGGGCGATCCCCACGATGAGACCAAGGAATGCTTTGCCCTGCGCCCCATGACCTGCCCGTTCCAGTACCAGGTATTCCTCAACCGCGCCCGCAGCTACCGCGATCTCCCCATGCGCCTGGGTGAGACCTCCACCCTGTTCCGCAATGAGGATTCCGGCGAGATGCACGGTCTCATCCGTGTGCGCCAGTTCACCATTTCGGAGGGCCATATCATCCTGCGCCCCGATCAGCTGGAGGAGGAATTCCGCCACTGCCTGGAGCTGGCTAAGTACTGCCTCGAAACCGTCGGTCTGCTGGAGGACTGCACCTTCCGCTTCTCCCAGTGGGATCCCAACAATACCGAAAAGTACATCGGTACTCCGGAGCAGTGGGATGAGGCCCAGGGCATCATGGGAAAAATCCTCGATCACCTTGGCATCAAGTACACCATCGGCATCGATGAAGCCGCCTTCTACGGCCCCAAGCTGGATATCCAGTACAAGAATGTCTTTGGCAAGGAAGATACCCTCGTCACCATCCAGATCGACCAGCTGCTGGCCGAGCAGTTCGATATGTCCTACATCGACCAGAACGGGCAGAAGGTGCGGCCCTACATCATCCACCGCACCTCCCTCGGCTGCTACGAGCGTACCCTGGCCTACCTCATCGAGAAGTACGCCGGCGCCCTGCCCACCTGGCTTTCTCCCACCCAGGTGGCCCTGCTGCCCATCGCCGACCGTCACCTCGACTATGTCAATGAGATCAAGAAGGCACTGGAGCAGCGCGGCGTCCGCGTAACGGTGGACGACCGCAACGAGAAGATCAACAAGAAGATCCGCGACAGCCAGATGGAGAAGATCCCCTATATGCTGGTCATCGGCGACCGCGATGTGGAAAACGGCACCGTTTCGGTCCGCTCCCGCAAGGACGGCGACCTGGGCGCCATGGCCCCCGCCGATTTCTACGCGAACCTCACCGAGGAGATCACCACCCGCGCCCGCTGATCCGAACCCCCTACAAACGGCAGGCCCCCACCGGGCCCGGCGCCTGCGGCGCCGGGCCCTTTTGCACCCCTCCGCAGGCCCCTGCAAGGGGCAGAATCGGGCCGCAGGCAGGGCCGCCCTCCGGGCGGCCTCAGCGGGCTTCGCCCGCTGGTTCCGGCTGCGCCGGAACG
>CEAB01075037.1_pt1 | contig 62241 bp, 42 predicted proteins | sample 557651 | NCBI WGS metagenome assembly CEAB01 (sample SAMEA3182046, study PRJEB8094) | gut metagenome | biome: human; feature: gut; material: Stool; isolation source: human stools | place: Canada | collected 2011-11-15 | reverse complement strand
TTGCTTTTGTTTCCGTTTCTTTCTTTTGATTTTCGCATTTAAGGTATTAGGCTTCCAAGACTTCAGCCAGTTAAAGCGCGACTACGGTGACAAGGAAGCCGCAGTCATCATGTCAACTGTCGGCAATGTATTCAGTGGTCAAGTGGTAGGTGAGACGGCAAAAACATTATCGGAAAGGTTTGGAAAAATCCTTCAAAAAAGGGAGTCTATGAGCATCAACCGTAACGATACGTCCACCTCAATCAATACACAGTTGGATAGCCTGATACCTGCCAGCAAAATCAGTACACTATCGCAAGGTATGTTTGTCGGAGCGGTAGCTGACAATTTCGGTGAGACAATAGACCAAAAGATTTTCCATGCGCAAATTGTCGTGGATAATGAAGCGGTACAGAAAGAAACGGCAGCCTATCAACCTATTCCCGAAATCAGCAGTTTTCTGGACGAGAATGGCAATGATACGATGGAAGAGCAGATACAGGCAAATTATCGGCAAATAAAGCAGGATATTATCGAATTGATAGAAAATGAACTGATTCGCATTGAGAATGATCCGAAACTTAAGCATTTATTAAAGGAAAATAAAAATTAGTATTAATCATTTATTCTCATTTTAATGTAATGTTCTTTGTAACACTTTTCAGCAATCCTAGAAACTACATAGATTTTACTTCTAGAATTGCTGAAATTTGCTATTTTCAGACTTCTGGTTATAAAATATTTGCTAGAAATAACCTACTACTTATGCACCACTAATGATTCCAATCCACTATTTGCAGCTAATATACATCGATGTGCTATTAATAAAGCGGTAGCCCTTTTCGTTGGTGGAATGGAGTCTACTCGATAAGATATCTGTAATAATTCCTTGCAAATACCAAGTTGAAATTCCCACTTATCAAAAAGATCATCATAAATATCTTTTGCATGCATAATTAACCAGTTTATAGCATGAATATAACCATTATTTTTGTCATCTGTAGGAAGTATTTCCATATTAATTATTTGGTCTCCAATTTTAAGATATTGTTTGATTCTATCAATATTGAAATAGTTAATTGTATTAATATCAAATCCCACTATAAATAGGTGCACAATTAACCTCGAAATGTCTGAGCACCAATAATTATAACATAATCCTCCAGTATCAATTAAGATTGGTCTTGTTCCCTGTATCATAATATTTTTCCCATGAAAATCCCCATGACATAATATTAATTGTTTTTGATAATGTTCTCCTAAGAGATTGGATTTGTTGATATAGCGATAAGAACCTAAAATCGCAGATTCGATATCTGCAAAACAAAAATTTTCTTCAGGGAAGTTATTTAAAAGCGGCGATAACTCGTTAACAGCTTTTTTTACACGTATAATTCTATAATCAAATTTATCAAATATAAAGTCAAACTTTTTCTTTTCTAAGACTCTCCTTTTTTTATAATGATCTTTTAAGGAATTATTATTCAAAAATAATTCCTCCATATATTTAATTATTTGTGGTTCGGTTGTTTTTTTATCCATTAACCAATCAAAAAAAGTACATCCACCATCTACTTCTTCTAAAAGAATTCCTAATAATTCTTCATTCTCAAATTCTTTGTGACGAATATTAATTCTCAAATAAGAAGGGAAATACTCATATAATTCTATAGCATTAGTGATCTCCTTTCTTAATGAAATTTTATCTTTTGATAATTTTAAGATTTGATTCTTATCCTCATAGGCTATCTTAAAAACAACAGCACCACTAAATCCTGAATTCATCCTATGAATTACAATATTATCGGTTATTTTTCTTTCCAATTTAATTTGTTCAATAATGTCTTCCACATTTTCTTTTCCTAAAGATTGTATTTGAAAGCATAAATCCACATCATCCTCATCATACAGCTTAAAAGGAGATAAATTTATATTTTTTAATGCTAATTTTTTTATCTCTTTTCTCAACTGAATACCTTGATCTCCTTTTATTACTATCTTTTTAACAAAAGGGTATTGTTCTGAAATCGAAGAATAATTAGTCGTATTTTCATCTTTACTCCCAATAGTATAGATTATAGTTGGTATGTTTAATCCAGTGTTTAAAATGTAATCAAGAATATCCATTCCAGTTTTACGATTACCATCATACATATCAAGTACCAAGATTGAAATATCATTCAATTTATCAAACACGTCCGTAAAATTAGAAAGTACTGGATTTATTTTTATCCTTCCTTCCAATTCTCCATTTATATATTTTACATATGCGCCGATTAGATTTTTAATTGATTCATTGTCATCACATAACAATAGATTTAATTCATTCATAACACTTCATTTTTATATTTATAATATACATTTTTGTTGTTCTATCTAAATAATGATTTAACTCTCCACCATACCTTTCTATATCTGACTTAAATAGAAAAAGTGATCCCTCCTTATTGGGTTTTTGAGTCCATTTATCCGTTTGATCATAAGATATAACAAGCATTATAAATTCCCCTTCCTTACGAATATCAATATGTAAACAAACATCATGAATGTTTTTTCCTGGATTTACTTTATCATGAATATTTTTTTTTATTAAAGCAAGGTGAATACTCAATTGTGAACTCGGATAAAATGCAAGATAGCTACCTTCTGATGGGGTAATTAAAACGCTATAAAAATCACTTTTAGGAAATATATTCTTTATAGTTACAATAATATCTGCTGGAAAATCCGAAAGCAGTTTTCTTAATGTAGAATCTGACTTCTCATTTCTTTTACCTTCTTCTCTAATAAAATGTATATTGATATCATTCCAGAGTTTTTTATAATCATTATAATTGATAATTAAACAGTCAAGACTTTTAGATATTTGATATACCAATTCCGAAAATTTGTCACTTTGTCCTATTAATGGTTTTTCTTGATAAGGTAATACCATATGTTCTTGAATATGAAAACTTCTAAATAATTTAGATTCAAATATAGCTTCAGATAATTTATCTAGATGAGTATGAACAACACTTTCTAAAAAGTTAGAAACAATTCCCCAGTTTTTTATTAAACCTTTTTGTATACTCTCAAAATTTTCATAAAAAACAGAGTCTTTACCATCTTTTTGAAGATCAGGGAGAAATTCTTCTAATTGACTAAAATCAATTTCTGCTAAATGTTCTATGGGAGCAGGATGTCTAACTCCATTGTAATGTTCATCAATTTCTTTTTTTAAAGATATTATTAATTGGACATCCGTCTTTTTATCAACCAGTTCATTCATTCGCTGATTTCTCCTCGCCAATACATCAATTTTTCTTAATGCGCTAACTTGACTGATTGTTAATTTATGGTCATCCCATGAATCTATGACCTCTTTTAATCCCATACGAATATTCTCAAAATAAACAGGGCTTTTATTATATTGATTTATTAACAATGAATTTATATGATAAATTGTATTCTGAACTAAGTTGTTACTAAGATGATTACTCTCATCATCAATAGAAGATAATAATAACGAAGCTATATTTTTGCAAAAAAGAAATTTGTCAGATGATCTTAATACTGTAATTGCAGAATATTTAAAACGTACTCCTAACTTTAAACTTGCTTTTTCACTAAAATTATTTTGAATAAAATATTTTTTTAAAACAAAAAGTTGGGTTGTTGCTATAACGAGGGAAATATTAGAAATAATCTTTCTTATATCTTTAAAAACTAAAGGTTCTCTTTGAAACCAATTCACTTCATGTGATGTAAAATACAGTAAGGCGTAAAGCTCCGAATTACAATCTTGTATTTGTTCATCTATTGCATCCTGTATTTCTTTTATATATTTATATAGTACAACTCTAGCTTGTGTATATATTAAGGCATTTTCCAAAAGTATTTTCAATTTATACATTTTCATAATCAATATACTGGAAAGTTCTGATGCAGAATCATCTCCTATGTTTATTGATGAATTATAATAAAAATCATATGGAACAGGAGGAATACTATTTTTATCTTTAATCCTAAGTCTTTTTTTTCGATCATTAGTAAAAGAAATCATGTAATCATCATGCATTTTATAAGTTTCTAAAGCCCTTTCGTGCTCACAAATGGGGCAAGTTGATGAACTATAATAATCAATTGGCAAATTATATAAAAACTCCACTTTTACATTGGCCGTTAATTCTTTGTCCTTCAAATGGGATCCACCAGAAGCTATTTCTTCCCAATCATCATTCTCAAAAAGTATTGTTTCCTTTTTTTTATAAACATTTATAGTGTTTAATCGCTTGTAAAATTCCAACCCACTATTTTGAAACTGCGAAAACAGAATACATATAAAAATATTTTTGGCATATTTTACATATTCCAGAAATGTATTTATTGTATTCCCCGTAAGCATTCCAAAATCGATGAGAACTATATTTTCATACCTATCTAATATTATAGGCTTTTCAATTACCCATTTTAACACGTCGTTTTCTGATAAATTTAAATGAGGCAATATATAACCAATGAAATTACGCCATATTTCATTGCATTCTTTATTGAAAAGAGGTTCAATAAAGCAAATTTTTATTTTATTTTTATTTTCTTTCCAGCGTATTAGTTTATCCAAAAAATCATCCCAAATAAAAGAATGACTCTCTAATACTTTTTTCTTATCAAGATAAAAAGTGAAATGGCGTCCATTTATACTACCAATATGACTATAGTGAATAATTTTATTCTCTATAAGATATTTTTCTAACTTTTCTGGCATACATTCTTTATTTTTCCACTCCTTTTCTATTTCAAACGATGGAGAAATAAAGTTTTGACATAAATCAACTGGAAAATCATGAATATTTGATGCCTTTTTGGGTAAAACAACTGAATAAAGACTTACTATGTTTACAGGTGCTCCCCAAGTCATAAATTCTTCGGAAACTTTATCTCTATTATCGATTAAACATGTTATACAAATAGGTTTTGCTAGATCTCTTTTTACATATTTTACGGCTCTTCGAATAGATTCTTCCGAGGAGATAATTGTAGTTAATATTATAACTTCATCTTCTCTATTAAAAAGCGAAGATCGACGGGGAACTCTGTAGTCTATATCATTAATAATACTTATAATATTTCTTTTATCTATGCCAGTAAATTTTGCAAATTCGATTGCTAAATCATATTGCATAGAATGATCAATAAGTATATGCGTATTAGAATTGAACTTATAATCAGGAAAGGTTTCTTTAAATTTAAGATATATGGCAAATGCGTATTCTAATAAATCGCTATCTTTTAACAATGATTTTATATCATACCATTTGTCAATAACTTTTAATTTAGGACTACAAATTTTGCCACTTGTTTTTTTTAGGCTTTCTTGTGAATTTAGAAATGATGCAATTTTAATTTTAAAAAGTTCAAGTACATTACTGAAATTCAACGTGATTATTCCATCATTGTCAACAATAATTAATGGATTATTATTATTGAAATGTAATCTTACTTTTATTTTATCATTTGTATCTAATTTATTATAAGAATCTATGTGTTTTATGCTGCTGATATATGGATGTTCATAAATATCATTCAAAATATTAATCAAATTTTGATTTCCGCCAAACCAAGATATATTATTTCTTTGTCCAATAACAACTACTGGATCATAAATATAATCATTTTCTGCTTTTAATGATTCTTCTTCTGGCTGATTATCAACTTCTTGCAATAGTAGTTGATTAGCCGAATCAACAATTCCTTCTAAAGTATCATAACCTAACTCATTATCGTCAGCCACATATACTACAATTCCATTAGGATGACTTACAAAACTTAAGTTTTTTAGCCCTTCTTCGAGGAAATGTTTAAAATCACTACTGCTAACTCTATTACGTAATATAACAATTGTGTTTGCCTCTTGAAATTCATTTCGATCAGAAATCCAACTTCTAAATAAATTTACATCTCTTTTTGTTACTTCATATTGCAGTAATTTCCACTCTTTTTCTATATTATTTATATTAAATGTGAAGTTAAATTTGGTAACCTCCTTAAAAGGACATAATTTAATTTCTAAAAAAGTACCAGGCATGTTTATCCCCTTATCATTTTGGTCAAAAACCCACTGAGAAGGAAAATTCCCCCCCCCTTCTCAAATCCACCACATAATTCATGTGTTTTAACAATAAAAAATCCATTATACTTATTTACAATACGGTTTATTCGATATAAACCTTTTGTACCTCTAATATTTTTCTCAACTTTTGATGATGACCATTTATCAAAAGCCCATTTTAAAACATCTTCTTTATTTAGATTATCTTTTTTTTTAAATTTCTTTTTATAGGCGTTTTTTAAAGGTTCACTTACAATCCCAATTCCAGTATCACCAAAATATATCTCAATAAAATTATCAATATTATTGTTAATCAGCCAACTTGTGTAATTTTCTTCTATTTTACTAGTATAAAATAAGCATCTCCCATTTTTATTTTTAGAAAGGACCGAGGTTGGTAAGAGCCCGATGGCAAGAATACCATATTTCGTATTTTCACCAGCATGTTCTCTTACATTTTTTAATAATTCTGATATTATAACATTTTTCAAAGAGAGAACATCTATATTGCTCATCCCCCTTTCTATGTTAGATAAGATTTCTTGAAATTTGATTCCTAATTCTTCTACACTATTTTGATTTATATCTGCATTTATCCATGTTATTGGAAATAAATATTTATAATTAAATGATGAAAAATTGATGTTTTTATTATCCGTATACAATGTCTGAAATGTTGAGAAAAACGAATTATATGATAAGTCATTTGAAGAAAATTGAAACTCTTCAGTTATTAAGACTTCTGGTTTTCCAATAATATGAGTACATTGAATGGCTTTATCAAATTGTATAATCTTTAAAAAGTTATTCGCATTTTCTCTACGTCTTCTTATTTGCTCACGTAAATCATTATCGAAATTTCTACTTTCAATTTCATCGTTTGTAAAATGTTTTAACGGTAAAGCTATATACACATTAATATCATTCTTTTTAGCACTTTCGACTAATAGCACTAATTGGACTGCAGCCCCTAAACCTACCCATTGCAATTGCGACAAATCAAAAAAAAGTCCCCGTGTTTTACATATAGAAGTCCACTGACCACCATCTGTAAAGAACGGTTGTTCTGATAATCTTCTTTCTAATTCGCTTGGTGTTAATTCCCGTATCCCTTTCAATAGATGAATTGGCAACGTGTTATGTGGCATATTTTCTTAAAATTAAATTAGTTAACATACTTATATTACAAATATAAATATAACATTTTCAAATTCCAATTTTTTTCCATGACAAATTTAAGAATTAGTAAAAATCCAACTTTCAACTGTTGAAATGGAATAATCGCATGATTTGCAATGAGTATTAAACGCTTTCATTAACTTTTTATGTTCTGGATTATTTATCTAGGAACGGCTCCTCATGTAACGCCTTGAAACTGTACCATATAATTGAAAATCTTCAATCATACGGACTAATCTGAATAGATAAACCTTACTTTGTGTCAGCAGATCGGCTTTCTCCTTTGCAAAAAAGTCACACTTCTCATCCACATACTCCATTGCAACAGACTCAGAATAGAATCCTTCATTATGATTCTCAAAATAGCGGACAATTCGTGTCCAATTAACACGATAATACTCCAAGGTCGCTTCCTTGTAATACATACGGACAAGCTCCTGCTCCAAAAGACTTATCAATTCTCTTAATCGCATTCTTTCCACAATTACTTTACAATTTGGTGAATATGGGTAAGATTGTAAAATAGAATGGAACATGAAAATATTATGCGCAGTGTTTTAATAATACATGCCTGGTAATAAGCAATATTAAGGTAAACACTATGCATAACTAAACGCTGTACATAGGGGGCTGTCCGTAAAGTCTTTTTATGCTTTCATTTTGTTCTATTATTCAGAACGAAGTGAAAAATCTATTCTCTTTATGCTAAAAGAAGAGATACTGCGTAACACACTACATGACAAAATGATAGCACTGTAGGAGTTCTCGGACAGTTTTTTGGAGGAAGGAATCCTTGCTCAACCATCAGTGTAGGGCATCAATAGTATCTGCTGTACTACGTATTTTCTAAAACTGTAAGAGTTGTTATCAGCTGTTGACCCCGCGACAGGCTCGAAAGCCATCAGGTAGAGATCCTGCATGACTCTGTCTTTTAGGGACGGTATCCCAAGCGGTCTCATCTTTCTGTTCTTCTTCGGTATGTTGCCCCGTTTCAGTGGGAGGGATTTGTATCCCTACGTTTCAAAAAACTTACAGCATCTAGCTTTTAGGTATCGGTGTCCCACAAAACGTGGCGTACGTTTACCTTTATTGGATGTTACTCTTCTTACTGCCAATACCTTGGTTTCGAAAGAGGTGGTAAGAAAATGCTGCAAGGCTTTCACCTTGTTGTATCTCCCTTCTTTCTAAGCCTTTGCTATTCGGATTTGTATCTTCCTTACCTTGCGCTCACACCGGGCGAAGTCAATCCCCTTCCACGATGTATTGCGCTGGGCTGAAGATGCACACTCGGCTTGCTCCTTTGCTATTTCTTCATACATTGAGTTCTGCCTTTCGTTTCACAAAGAATTACTTAGTGGAAGTCTGCCTGTTTTCGTGTGAGGTGAGCTTGCCCCCCTATCTACAGCATTACATCGCAGCATTTTTCCACAATTCTTTATCTGTATCCCCTTAGGCTTCTCTTGCGATTGGCTTACCCATCGGCTCTTTGCTGACAGGAGAGATACGGGCTTAACAAGTTCCGCACAAGTAATTGACAACTGCCTTAGTATCCACCCATCCATCGACAGTGCTATATCCGTGTAAACCGAAATAACAGCGGGCTATCCTCACTGCTTGCTTTTTGACATGGTTCCTAAACATCCGTGAACTATTTCTTTGTTACCATGGTGCAACGATTCACATGCGTTACTCTTATCGGTCAGCCTTGCCATTCTTCAGCTAGAATGTTTAATTGAAAACATCGTTGTCAAGAGGGCTTCGCACTCGATCGTTGCTAGTCACACACGCCTCTTTAGGCTACTATTGACGGAACAATAGGTTCAGACTTGACGCGGAACAATTACTTGTGCGACTTCTTGTCGCACTTCCGTACACAAATATAATTGAAAAAACATGAAGCGAAAAATACAGATGATTTATTTACCTATGATGATATTTCGCTTTTTACTCTATCCACATTAGGATAACTTTCGCCATTCCCCGCCAATTTGCGCCATTCATTTCTCTTAATTTTAGAATCGTAACATCCTATCAATTAATCCTCTACTTTCGCACCCATGGGCTAAAGTCTACCCAATAGTATTTAATTATTGTATCATTTAAATTATTAGAATTTATGGCTAAGAAAAAGCAAGAACAACAAGAGCAGAGCCGGGAAGAACATGTAATGGCTATCCTCGACAAACGAACGAACAAGACCGCAGTCGTTTCCAAAATGAACAAACAGGACGGTAGTCTCGAAATCGTGCCACCCGACAAGAAGAACAGCAGCAGTTTCCTCAAATTGGATCGCACCTCACCGCTGGAACTATTCTTCAGGAATTTCAAGAACCAGTATGAAAACCCCACGAGTTTCAGTTTTTTCCTTATTCCCCTCGTCCTGTTGGAAAAGACACTGAATGCCGTTGTGCAAATCCGAAAAGGGGAAGACCCCGGCGTAGAAGGTAAGAAACTGGTAGAAAACAGCGAACTCAACGATGAGGGACGCATCGCCAAACTGGCCCGAAGGTATAAGTTCGACGAGCACCAGCTTCCGTGGAAAGAACTCTCCGCACTGGGCATTGACAAGCAACTGTTGTTTGACAACCATTGCATGGGTGAAATGCTCAAAGGAAGGATTACCTCAAAGGCTTTTCCCATCACCAAGGAGATAAACGGCGAAAAGAAGGATATGGGAGAAGCCTGTTTCCTCTGTGTCAAAGGGGAAGACGGCAAGGTACAACTGCAAACCCTAAGCAGACTTGACAAACCTCAGTATGACCTGCCCGCCTATAAAGGAGTATTCACGGATGAGGAAAAGCAGGCCCTTAAAGATACCGGAACGCTGGGCGCAATCAAGGAGATGAAGGATACCCATACGGGAACGGTCTGCAAGTGTTATGTAGCCTTCCACGAGCCGAGCAACCGCATCATCACCATGCCGACGGATGCCATCAAAATACCGGATTATATTTATGGGAAAAGGCTGGATGACAAACAGAAACAAGTCCTTGCATCAGGCGGGCAGCTTCCCATCAATGACATACAACGTAAAAATGACACGCTGCTTTCGGGTGTCGCTTTCGTCGATCCGAGAATAATGGATATTGCATTCAAACAGTCCGGCGAACAACTGAAAGTAAACGATACCATTATGGGGGCCAAAATTACTCCCGAGCAGAAAAAGATGCTGCAAAACCATGAAATGGTATTCATTGAAAACATGCGCTACAAAGGAAGGGTATTTTCCGACGACGTGCGTTTCAGCAACAAGAGCAACCAGTTACTGATAGGACGCAATGCCCGTGAATATAAACCTGCCGTTGACACCCAGAAGAATGACAAGAAAAAGGAAGAAAAACAGCAGGCCTCCCGTCATGTGGCATCCGTAAAGACCCGCGGGAAGAAAAGCCTCTCGGTAGTGTAGGGAACGGTCAGTTCCTACCGTATTCAGCTATATACCCGGTTTTCTTTGATGGCAGCCGGGTATATGTTTGATATAACCGTAGCAAATTTCCTATTAACTTTTTAAAGCGATTCCAAATGATTATACAAGATAAAAATACCGCAACCGGAGAACTGTCCTATTTTGAGACCGTTCTCCTTCTTTATTTAAAAGAAAGCCATCCTCAGATGGCAGGGGACAAGAACTTTATCCGCTCACGGGCCGACGAAGCGGCAGGTGCTTACGAACATGCCATACGTGACGGCTTATCCGTCACGCAGGCATTGGCATCGGCTGACATTGTTCTTTACCGCGACTTGCGCTTTTCCAAATTCGATACGGTGTTTGAGGTCGTATCGGAATGGTTCCCCGAAGTTCCGCCCGTCCGGCGGAAAGACTTCTGCCTGAAAATACTGCCGTTTGCAGAAGTTGTGTTTGACAAATATCCCCTAGACGACCGTTTTGAAATATCACCGTCTTACCGCTTGCTTATTATTGAACTGACAGGTTTCATCCAATCATATATCGAAAAATATGGCATATAATAAACGGCAACATCTGGCGGACAATATCGCCGCACTTGAATTGATATTCATGCGTCCGAAAGATTGTCTTACTGAAAATGGGCGCAAAGTATTGAACCGTTACTCCGGATTCGGAGGGCTGAAATGTATCTTGAATCCGGCGGAGAAAGACACGGATATTGACAGATGAACAACAGACAAGGAACTGTTCCCCCAAGTAAGACTACTGCACGAACTGCTGCGTGAGTATTCCAAAGACGATAGAGAATACAAGGCGTATATCCAAAGTTTGAAAACCTCCGTGCTCACAGCCTTTTACACACCCCAAGCGGTAGCTGCGGCCATACAGGAATCCGTGCAGCCTGCGGGGATTATTCCCGGACGATTTCTTGAACCTTCCGCCGGGACAGGCGTATTTGTCAGCGGGTTAAAGGATATTCCCGAGATTCATTGTTTCGAAAAAGACAAGCTCACGGGAAAAATACTCTCATCCCTTTACCCCGAAAGCAAAGTGACCATAGACGGTTTCCAAACAATACGACCTTATTATAATAATTACTTCGATATGGTTTCTTCCAACATCCCGTTCGGAAATACCAGAATTTACGACCGTGACTTTGACCGGAGCGAAGACGCCGTGCGCCAGTCCTCACTGGGTGCCGTGCACAATTATTTCTTTTTAAAAGGTATTGACACGTTAAGGGAAGGCGGCATATTGGCCTATATCACGACTTCAGGTGTCATGGACTCGCCTCAGAACCGTCCCGTTAGGGAATGGCTGATGGGCCATACCAACCTTGTTTCCGCCATCCGCTTGCCGGACAATCTGTTTACGGATGCGGGTACACAAGTAAGCAGCGACCTGATCGTATTGCAGAAGAACACCCTCAAAACGGAACTGACCGAAAAGGAGAAGAACTTCATTGAGACCCGTACCATATCGGGCAACATCCGTATCAACAACAGCTATGCCGGTTTAGAGCATATCATCCATACTTCCGTATCCGTAGGTAAAAACATGTACGGACAGCCGGCAATGAATTTCATCCATGAAGGAGGCACGGACGCCATCTCCGAAAGTCTCAAGAAATTATTGAAGCACGATACGGAAATTCATCTTGACAGGAAACTCTATGACGGTAACCTCTCCCGTCCGACCATTTTTTCCGCCCTTGAAACCGGAATCAAGACCACTCCGCCGTCGGAAGAAATAGCAGTAGCAGCAGAAAAAGAAGAACGGGAGCAGGATATGCAAGAGAATAAAAGTTCCATTCCCACGCAGCCCTATGAACCCATGCTCAATCTGTTTGCCGCCTATGCCGAAGAAGAGAAAGGGGAAGAACAGGCTGTGCAAAGGAAGCCGGCAAGTCGGGTATCCGCCACATCCCGTAAAAAGAAAGGTGGCGAGCCGGAGATGTTCAACCTCTTTTCGCAGGAAAACATGTATGACGAAGCCGCCATACCGGAAGATGTGACCGAAGCACGGGCACAGGCGGAAGCAAGATGGCAGGAACGCAGGCGGGAAATGGAGGAAAAACGGAAAAAGGAAATGGAGCCCAGACTGTTTACCGGCGAGATAAGGCCGGAATACAAGAACGGTTCCCTTGTGAAATCGGGCGAGCAATACGGGTATCTGCGCGGACTGGGCACTCCCGATGTACTCTTTCATCCGCTTGAACTGACAGTTACCCAGCAATACCGTGCAGCCTGTTACATTCCCCTCCGGGAAGCCTACCATAACCTTTACAACGCGGAAGCTGAAACGGAAACGGAACAACCGGAACTCAGAGAGGAACTGGGACGACAATACGACCGCTTTTACCGTATGTTCAGGGAATTGAACAGCAAGGATAACGCCAAGTTCCTGCTCATGGACGCAGGCGGAAGGGAAATGCTTTCATTGGAACGCACCGTTAACGGCAAAATACGGAAGGCGGACATATTCACCGTGCCCGTATCGTTCAACGCCAATGAAGTGATACATGTGGATACTCCGCAGGAAGCACTTGTGGCATCGCTGAACAAATTCGGGGAGGTCAATCTGGAATATATGGAAAACCTCAGCGAAATTCGGGCACAGGAACTGCTCAAACACCTTGAAAACCGTATTTTCTACAATCCGATGATGAAGAACTATGAAATCAAAGACCGTTTCATAGCGGGAAATGTCGTAGCAAAAGCCGAATGGATAGAGAATTATCTGAAAGACTGTCCCGATGATGAGGCAAGCAGGAAATCACTGGTTGCTTTGCAGAATGCCATCCCCGAACCGGTCGGTTTCGAACTTCTTGATTTTAATCTGGGAGAGAGGTGGATACCCGTGTCCGTATATGAAGAATTTGCCGGATACCTTTTTGGAGCAAAGACCCATATCCTCTATACGGAATCCATCGACGAGTTCAGCGTGAGCTTCGAGGGAACCAATGCGAATATCACCGACAAATATTACGTACAAGGGGAGAAAAGAGGGTATTACGGAAACGACCTGTTGAAACATGCGCTGCACAATACGGTGCCCGACATAACCAAAACCGTGAAGGACAAGGAAGGCAATGACATCAAAGTACGTGATGCCGACGCCATCCAGCTTGCCGATGCCAAAATCAATGAAATCCGTTCAGCCTTTAACGGTTGGCTGGACGAGCAGCTTCCCGAGTTCCAGCAGCATCTTGCGGACATGTATAACCGCAAGTTCAACTGTTATGTACGTCCCGATTATGACGGCTCCCACCAAAGTTTCCCGTTCCTCGACCTGAACGGGTTGGGCATACCCGATTTATACGACAGCCAGAAGAACGCCGTCTGGATGCTGAAGATGAACGGAGGCGGCATTATCGACCATGCCGTGGGTACGGGAAAGACACTTATCATGTGTGTGGCAGCCTTCGAGATGAAGCGCCTCGGTCTGGCAAACAAACCGATGATTATCGGCCTGAAAAGCAATGTGCACGATATAGCCGACACGTTCAAAAGAGCCTATCCCAATGCGAAGGTGCTGTATCCGGGCAAGGAGGATTTCACGCCCGAGAACCGGGTAAGAATATTCCATGACATCAAAAACAATAACTGGGACTGTATCATCCTGACACATGACCAGTTCGGAAAAATCCCCCAGTCGCCCGAAATTCAGCAGGAAATATATTCGCAGGAGATAGACAGCATTGAAGAGAACCTCGCCGTATTCGAGCAGCAGGGCAATGAAATCAGCGGCTGGATAAAGAAAGGACTGGAAAGAAGGAAGGAGAACCTTGAAGCCAAACTTGAAAAGCTGGAACAGGAGATAAAGGAGCGGACGGATGATGTGATTGATTTCAGGCAGATGGGCATCGACCACCTGTACGTGGATGAGTCACATTCGTTCAAGAATTTGATGTTCAACACCCGCCATGCAAGGGTTTCGGGCCTCGGCAACCCCGAAGGAAGCATGAAGGCGATGAACCTGCTTTTCGCCCTGCGCACCATACAGGAACGTACAGGCAGGGATTTGGGAGCCACGTTCCTGTCGGGTACGACCATCTCCAACAGCCTGACCGAACTTTACCTTTTATTCAAATACATGCGTCCCAAAGAAATGCAGCGGCAGGGGATTACCTGTTTTGACGGTTGGGCGGCCGTATATGCCAAGAAGTCCACCGATTTCGAGTTTTCAGTAACCAATCAGATTGTGCAAAAGGAGCGTTTCCGTTATTTTATCAAGGTGCCCGAACTTGCCAACTTCTATGCGGAGATAACGGACTATAAAACAGCGGAGGATGTGGGAGTTGACAGGCCCGAACTCAACGAACAGCTTTATCATATACCGCCTACCCCCGAGCAGGAAATCTTTATTCAAAAACTGATGAAATTCGCTGAGACCGGAGATGCAACCCACATAGACAGGGAGCCGCTGTCCGAAGCGGAGGAAAAGGCCAAAATGCTGATCGCTACCAACTATTCGAACAAGATGTCACTGGACATGCGACTGATAGACCCGAAGTATGGTGACAATCCGGGCAACAAGGCTTCGCATTGTGCTGCCAAAATAGCGGAGTATTATTATAAATATCTCGACCAAAAGGGTACGCAATTCGTATTTTCGGATCTGAGCACATATAAGCCCGACCAATGGAACATTTACAGCGAGATAAAACGCAAACTGGTGGAAGACCATCATATACCGGAAAGGCAGATAAAGTTCATTCAGGAAGCTAACAGTGACAATGCACGCAAGGAATTGTTCCGCGATATGAACTCCGGCCGCATCCGTTTCCTTTTCGGCTCCACACAGAAATTAGGAACGGGAGTGAATGCACAGGAACGTGCCGTGGCCATCCATCACCTGGACATACCGTGAAGGCCGTCCGACTTGGAACAGCGCAACGGGCGTGCGGTAAGAAAAGGCAATATCATCGCCAGACAATATGCGGACAACAAAGTGGACTGTTATATCTATGCGGTGGAAAAATCGCTGGACAGCTACAAATTCAATCTGCTGCATAACAAACAGGTGTTCATCAACCAGCTTAAAAGCCGCAATCTGGCTGCCCGTACCATTGACGAAGGGGCAATGGATGAAAGCGGCGGAATAAATTTCAGCGAATATGTGGCTATCCTTTCGGGCAATGACGATTTGTTGGAGAAGGCGAAACTGGACAAGAACCTGGCGGTTCTGGAAAGCGAAAGACAGGCATACCACCGCAATAAAGGGAATGCAAGAAGCAAGCTGGAGGAAAGGACCGGCGGAATAGAAGGGAATAATGCTTTCATCGCACGTTTTACCGGAGATTGGGAATACTTGAACAAAGTTGCTCCTGTAGACCCAAAGACCGGACTCCGCCCCAATCCGCTTAAACTGGACGGAGTGGAATCGGATAATATTGAGATACTCGGTGACCGTCTTGCCGCCATTAACCGGAAAGCACGGACGGAGGACGACTACATGAAAATCGGAACGCTGTTTGATTTCCGTATCCTTGTGCGTACCGAAAAGTTCGATGACGGAGAGACACAGATATTGCATAATAAATTTATGGTTGAAGGGCTGGACGGCATCAAATATACCTATAATAACGGCAATATAGCCAAAGACCCGCAACTGGCCGTAATGAACTTCATCAATGCGCTGGAACGTATCCCCGCCATGATAGAAAAACGGAAAAAGGATAATGAGGACTTGTCTAAAGACATTCCGGCTTTACAGGAGATAGTGGCAGCCTCATGGCCCAAAGAAGGGGAAATCAAACGGTTGAGTGAAGAACTTGCCGCAATCAACCGGAAGATACAGCTTACGTTAAAGCCGGCATCCCAATACGAAGACGATAAAGAAGAAAAAGGGGAAGAGCATAAACAGGGAAAAGACAGCTTTCCGGATTTACCCGCACGGGCAAGGCATGTGCCGTCAATGGGAATCGTAAATTCCCAAAGGGAATTGAAAAAAATATCCTAATGTTTTCCGCGGCACATTGCGGCAAACCCGGAAGTTGCGAGAGGCTTCACTTCCGCAGTTTGCCGCAAAGAGCCGCTTTGCAGAAAAGGACAAAGGCACGGCGGGTGCCCGGATAAATCCGACCCTGCCCGCCGTGCCCTTGTCTTTTGGGGATGTGTCACATCACCCTTCTTCCTCAAAGGAAAGCTCTTCAACCTGCCTGTTTATTATTTTGCTGTCAACCGCATCCTTGAGATTGATTATATCCACAATCGAATAATGCCTCGTCCCGTTCTCTTCCTCCGCAAAGCGCAGGCGGCCGTTCAAACGCTGTTTTTCTATTTCCGCCGGGTCAAGGCCAATCAGTTCACAAACTTCATCCGGCAGCATGGACAACGCCACATCATTTTCCTGACAGATATGTTGCAGGACGGCCAGCATGTTCAGGGACTTCTTATAACTTCTCACAAGTGCAGCGAAAGAACTGCTTTCAATCTTAATCATCTTTTTCATAACGCTTATTTTTTACGGTTTTCTGATTTTTCCAATAACACGGCACGCAGGACATCCGAACGGCGGTAGTAGATTTTCCCCTTGTCCCTGTAAAAGGGAAGGGTACCGTCATTCCTTCTTCTGAGCAGTGTCCTGTCCGACATCTTAGTGAGCAGGCGCACACCTTTTGAATCCAGTATCTCACTGTCCGGCAAATTCTCAACGGAAGGAGAAAGCAGCTTCTCTATGTTATTCACTTTGGCAAGGATGGTGCTGAGCATGTGGGTAACTCCGGCACCGGATACGGTTCTTCTATTGTTCATAATGACCTTGTTTTTATCGTTCACGGTGCAATATTACGGAGATGTATTGAGGTCATTGGTTACTCAACCGTTGAGCAACCGCCAAAAAAAGACAGAAAACGCCAAATTGGGACAAAAAATAGCCGGGAGATATTATTCCCGGCCATACGGATGAAAAGATGAATAAAATCTTATAAAAAAACAGCTAATAATCTAAATTTCAAATAGATATAAAAATATATCCTGTTTTACTTGCTTATATTTAAAACATTGGTTACCTTTGTATATGAGTTATTTGAAACTATGCAAAGCAGTGTAACCCGAAGCAGGACTTCCATATCCAAATCGTTACCTGCATCTTTTAAACTCTCTATATTTGATTTATCTTCAGAGAGTTACATCAAAATACATTGTTTCCCGCAAGTGAAACAAAAGTTTCATAGGCATGAAACAAGAGTTTCACTTACGGGAAACAACCGGGATAAGAGAGGGAATCGTCCGGTAGAATATAGTCCCTCCTCTTTTTTATAGTTTGAACTTATACAGTTGCGCCATCACCTTCTGGTATTCGTTCTGCAACTGCATGTGATTCTGCATACTCTGATAAAGCGTGGTGACATCCACAAAATATTCAATCATCGAGATTTGCCCTGCTTGGATCGCCTTGTTCAACAGCACCAGGTTGTTCTGGCTTTTCAGCACTTCGCTATACTCGTCGATGGAAGTCTTCAAGGCCACTGACTGGTTATAGAGTTGGAGCAATTCGTTCTCTACCGCCGTCGTCGTGCTTTCCAGCTGTAAATCGGTGTAAAGGCTCTGTGCTTTCGCCTGCTTCACGTTGTTGCGATTAGAGAAAAGAGGAATGCTGATACCGACCAAAAAGCCATTGAAACGTTCGCCACCTGAAGATGGGTTCATACGGTAACCCAACTCGAACGAAGGCAATCCCATCGTCTTATTGACACTGATTTGTCTCGATGATACGGCCTTTGCACTTTGCAAAGACAACAGACGCCGATCATTTCCCAAGATTTCCTGACGCAAGTCGGCAAATGAGAGTGGAAGTTCCACAGCCTCATAAGCCGTATCGGTCAGTTGAACAGCAATCCCTCCATTCAGCATTTCCAATTCCCGCTGCTTATTCACACGGGCCGCTTCGTTCATGCGTGCCTCGTTACGGACGTTCAAGAGTTCGAGTTCAATCTTGTTCGTTTCCAAAATATTGGCATCACCCTGTTCCAGGCGTTGCTGATAGAGTACAGCAAGCTGTTCGGCGCTTTTCCGACGGATATCCAGCAGGTTCTTTTGCTGGTTCAGAAAGATCAAATCCAGACAGGCCTCTTTGGCTTGCAACAAAATCTGCTGGCGTACTTCTTCGCCCTGTCGATCGTAGTTTTCGCCCTTCTGCTTGGAAAGCTTGTTCCGTTGCATATAGAGAGACGGGAAGTCAAACGATTGCGAAGCGACTAATTCACCGGTGAATCCCATCCCCTCTTTGTTTCCATACAGATGAGAATAGGTAACGGTAGGATCAGGCAGGTTGTTGTCCAGTTTTGCTTCCAACTTTTGTGCCGTCACCATCTGACGGTTTGCCTGCAATTCCTTGTTATTGGTTTCTACACTCCGGAGCACTTCCTCGATGGAAGTTTGCGCCCCGGCCACCAATGCGGAAGAAAGCAATGCTATTGTTAATATGAATCGTTTCATTCTTTATCTTCTTTATTCATTAATAAATAAACAATCGGGATGATGAAGCCGTTCAAGAAAGTGGATGTCAACAAACCACCCAGGATAACGGTAGCCATCGGGCTTTGTATCTCATTGCCGGGCAGATCGCCGTTCAGCGCAAGCGGGATCAATGCGAGAGCCGAACTGAGCGCCGTCATCAGGATAGGATTCAAACGATCCATAGAACCTTGCAAGACAGCTTGCTTCAGCGGCACATTCTCTACGGTCCGGAGATGTGTATAGTGGCTGATCAGTAACATACCGTTACGAGTGGCAATACCAAACAGGGAAATGAAACCGATAATAGCCGGAATACTCACCTCGCCAGAAGTCAGCTTCAAGATAAACACACCCCCGATCAGCGCCAACGGCAAGTTCAACAGTACAACACCACTCTCTTTTGCATCCTTAAACTCATTATAGAGCAACAGGAAGATCACCAACAGAGACATCAACGAAGTAAGCAGTAATGTACGGCTGGCGGCTTGTTCACTTTCAAACTGTCCTCCATATTCGATATGATAGCCTTCGGGCAACTGGATGGAAGCATCCACCTTCTGCTGTATCTCATTAACGATACTGCGGAGGTCACGCTCGGAGACATTACCACTGATCACAATCTTACGCTGCACATTCTCACGGTTGATGGTGTTCGGGCCTGTCACGGAACGGATTTCAGCAACATAGCTCAACGGGACTTTCTTGCCGCCTGCATCAATCATCAGATTACGGATATCCTCCATTGTGGTACGGCTTTCATCCGAAGTCTTTACCGTCAGGTCAAATGTCTTGCCGTCGTCATACACCTGGCTGACAGCTTCGCCACCCAACATGACATTGACATACTCCTCAAACTCCGGCAACGTGATGCCATATTGTGCCATCAACTCGCGCTTCGGCGTAATGGTTAGCTGCGGACGCTCGATCTGCTGTTCCACTTTCAAGTCCACCAGACCGGGGATTCCTTGGATGGCTTCCTTGATCTGGTTACCGACCGTAAACATCAGGTTCAGATCCGTACCAAATAGTTTGATTGCGATATTTGCCTCCGTACCGGAAAGCATGGCATCGATACGGTGAGAAATCGGTTGTCCTATTTCGATATTGGCGCCACTGATGGTAGATAGTTTCTTACGGACATCATTCATAACGGCATCTCGGCTACGGTCTTTCAAGACAAATGGGGCTTCGATTTCCGACACATTTACACCTAAAGCATGTTCGTCAAGTTCGGCACGTCCGGTCTTTCGGGCAACCGTCTGGATTTCGGGAACCTGCATCAGCAGTTCCTCTGCCCGTCGTCCCATCTCGTCCGATTCTTCAAGAGAGATACCCGGAAGAGAACTTACGTTGATCGTAAACGAACCTTCGTTGAACGGCGGCAGGAAGCTGCGCCCTAACGTAAAGAATGTTCCCAATGCGATAAGAAACAAACCAATCGTGCATCCTAACACAATCTTCTTATGTATTAATGCACCATTCAAGGCCTTGCCATATAATTCTTTCAGCTTGCGGGCCACCCAAGCCTCCTTCTCTACTTTCTTGTCCGTAGACTTCCGGTTCAGCAGATAGCTGCACAACACCGGAGTCAGCGTCAACGCGACAACCGTAGAGGCAAACAGCGCAACAATAAAGGCGATCCCCAGTGGCACCAGCATACGTCCTTCCATCCCATGCAGGAAGAAAAGGGGCACAAAGCTGACCACGATAATGAGTGTCGAATTCAAGATCGGCATACGCACTTCACGAGAAGCATCGAACACGACTTCCAGAATGGAACGCTGCTGATCAGGTGGCAACAAACGATTCTCTCGTATGCGTTTATACACATTCTCCACATCGACAATCGCATCATCAACCAACGAACCGATAGCAATCGCCATCCCTCCCAAACTCATGGTATTGATGGTCAATCCCATATAATGCAACGCCAGTATGGAAACTAACAAGGAAAGAGGTAAGGCAACCAGCGAAATCACCGTCGTACGGACATTCATCAGGAACAGGAACAGGACAATAACAACGAAAAAGCTGCCTTCGAACAAACTATTCTTTACATTATTAATAGAACTGTCGATAAAACGGCTCTGACGGAATATGTCGGTCGAAACATGCACATCGGCAGGCAGATTCTTCTGCAAGTCCGCCATAATCGCATCTAACTTTTCCGTCAAATCGATCGTGCTGGTATTGGGCTGTTTGGTAACCGTAATCAACACGGCAGGTTTCGCCCGTTCGGAAGCAGTTCCAAGCTTCGGACTCTTGCTACCAATCTTCACAGTTGCTATATTTTCCAACAAGACGGGGAAATCTCCGACAGTCTTAACGACTCCCTTTCCGATCTCCTCAGCATTCGCAGTAGAAAGGACACCCCGGATGATGTATTCGTTATCATATTCATAAAGGACACCTCCATTAGCATTCCGGTTCATGTTACGGGTAACGGTCAGTACTTCACCCAGACTGACACCATAATGTTTCATGCGGGCAGGATCGAGCAATATCTGGTATTCCTTGATATCGCCACCGATCACAGCAACTTGCGCCACCCCTCCTGTCGATAGCAATCGGGGACGGATGGTCCAGTCAGCAATCGTACGCAGGTCCATTTGGGTAGTTAGGGTAGTTCGCGAATCGTCCCTACTCTCACTTGTCTCATCGACCGTCAGCCCGATAATCATCATTTCCCCTAAGATGGAAGACTGCGGTCCCAGCGTCGGTTTCCCGACATTCTCCGGCAGACTCTCACTGACTACAGCCAACTTTTCGGAAACGATCTGGCGAGCCCGGTAAATATCCGTTCCCCAATCGAATTCAACCCACACAACAGAAAAACCCGTCGTAGAAGACGAACGGACACGGCGCACATCCATCGCACCATTCACAGCCGTTTCTACCGGAAAAGTGACCAAACGCTCCACCTCTTCGGGAGCCATACCGTTCGCCTCTGTCATAATGACAACGGTCGGCGCATTCAAATCCGGAAACACATCCACATCCGTATGGAAAGCGGTATATGTCCCGGCAATCATCAGCAGCAGGGAACAGATCAGTACAACTAATCTGTTATGCAGCGAGTAATATATTATCTTATTCAGCATAATCTTTTTTTAATTGACAATTGATAATTGACAATTGACAATTAAAGGACACGACAACCAATTGTCAATAGTCCATTGTCAATTGTCAACTCATTAATGGTTATGTGTATGTGCAGGAATTGCATTAGAAGCAGAAGCCAGCTTAATCTGGTAAGCACCGACCGTCACCACTTCGTCGCCAGCTTTCAAGCCACTCAATATCTGAACTTCGGAGCCGTTGTCGGCACCTAATGTCACAGGAACCTTTTTATAGGCTTCTTCATGAACGCGGACAAAGACAGAATAAACACCCTGCTCCTCGATAAGGGCGGAAACAGGGACACTGATTACATTCTGCATCGGAGCAGTAAGCAGATAAATCTCGACAAATGAGCCGGGAATAATAGCTCCTTTGTTATCAAACTCGAATGTAACCGGGACATAAAAAGAGTTAGTATCGGAGGCCTTGCCATAAGAAAGCAGACGTCCATGCAGATCGGATAGTTTATAAGTCACGTTATCGTACGGTGTACGGAAATTAGCGGACTGTACGGAAGGCAAATAGTTGTAATATTTCTCTGAAACCTCCGCACGCAACACCAAGCGGTTATTCTGCGAGATCGTAACCAAAGGCTGGCCTACCGTCACATAATCGCCCTCTTTCACTTGCAAGTTTTTCAGATAACCGTTCATTGGAGAAACGACCGACACACCGTTAGCGGTCTGTTTTCCTGCCACCGCTTCCCAAGCCACCTTCGCATTCTCGTAATTCAGACGCGCCTGTTCAAAATCCTTGGCAGAGACGATCTTATCCCCTACCAGAGTTTCCATACGTTCATATACTTTCTTTGCATTCTCGTATGCATATTTGGCCTTAGCCGCCACATTACCGTCAGACAAACTGCTCGAAGCAAGACTCAAAATAGCCTGTCCCTTGCGAACCGCCGTTCCATCGACAAACGACAGGTTGCCGAATGTCACCACACCGGGAACCGTAGCTACCACAGTAGACTCCTCTCCCTGCGCAGCCATCACCCGCCCGCTTGTTTTGATCACATCGGTAAAAGCACCCGGCCCAACCTTAGACGTCTGCAGTCCGACCGCTTCCGCCAATGCTTTCTTAAACGAGATTTCACCGGCATGTCCTTCTCCGGCCTCTTCATGTTCATGATCATGTCCCTCATGTTCATGGTCATGCCCTTCGTGATCGTGGTCGTGTCCTTCCTCGTGTTCATGGGCCTCATGTTCATGCTCTCCATGTGTCGCAGTATTGCCATTGCAACCTGCCAGGATGTAGGCGAAAACCACCCACATTAAATATACCTTTTTCATTCTGATTTATGAATTTTGATTTATGATTTGTGAATAAAAGAAAGTCAGTTTATGGTTTATAATTTATGGCTTATCATCAACACATAAATTATAAATCATAAATCAAATTCATACGGAGGCGCACGAAGCCCTGATGCAGAAACAATCCACGTATCATGCAAGGACTCGATGTAGTAGGCCCGGTCATTCTCGAACAAGAGCTTATAAAAGACCGGAGCAGGAGGATTTATATAATCAAACAGTACAAGCAAAGGGAAAAGAAACTGGTTCACGTTTCCATCCGTCACATGCGAGAAAATGGAAGTGTAGAGTGCGATATTATGCCCGCTGCATCCGCAATCATGTGACTCAGGACTCCCATGCCCACCATGAGCAGCCTCGGCTGACAGTGATTTATAGCATGGCAACCCATTACTATGATGATGGTGCGGTACAACTACCGACATAAGCATCACGATACTAACAAGCAGCATCACATATTGATATATTTTCTTTTTAACTCTCATACTTCCGACTACAAAAATAAGAAGTTTTTCATTATTACGCAATTATGCCTCCTAAATTAAATGTATTCACACTCAAAACAAACCTCCGGCCCATTTTTATTTCGTTTTTTGAAACAAAACTCCTTTTTATTGCGTTTATACAAAAGGTACTATTTTATCATTAAAGAAGGGAGAAATAAGAAAATGATTACAGAAGTTCTCAATAATAATCTGATTGAGGCGATGAGAATCAGAATACCCGACGGTACAAACCTGGCAAACGTACTAATGGATATTTTATATATTGGAAAAGAGGCGGTCTACCGTAGATTAAGGGGGGAAGTTCCCTTCACATTGGCCGAAGTGGCAGCTATATCAAAAAGCCTGGGTGTTTCATTAGACCAGATTATCGGAATCAGCTCTGCAAACACAGCAATGTTCAATCTGAATTTTCTACACTATTCGGAGCCATTACAGACCTATTCATCCATGATCCGGCGCTATGCTGAGATTTTAGAAACGATGTCCGGCGATTCGAAATCAGTGCTCAGTACGGCCTCCAATATGTTGCCGCAGGCTTTTTACCTGAAATACAACTATCTGTCACGTTTCCGTCTGTTCAAATGGATGTATCAACATAAACAAGTCAACTGTGTCCAGAAATTCTCGGAACTGCAACTGACACAAGAACTGATAGACGCACAAAAGGCGTTCGTTAAAGCCAATCAGGATTTCCGTACGACTAATTATATATGGGATCAGATGATTATCATACATTTGGTGAACGACATCAAATATTTCCGGGATATCAATCTTGTCACGGAAGAGGAAGTGGAGAAACTGAAAGAAGAACTTATTCTTCTTCTGAACGAACTTGAAGAAGTCGCCACGATAGGAATGTTTCCGAAAACCCGCAACAGCGTCAATGTCTATATCTCGAATATCGATTTCGAAGCGACATACAGCTATGCGGGAACAGAGAACCTGGAGATCGGCATGATCCGAATTTATTCAATCAACTCGATCACTTCCCTGGATAAAGCATTTTGTAAAAGCCAGAAAGACTGGATCAAATCTCTCAAAAGATTTTCAACCAATATATCGGTTAGCGGTGAAATACAACGCATCCAGTTCTTCAACACCCAAAGGGAGCATATAAAGGAGCTTTAAGATCTCTCCCGGCAGGGAAGAAAGGTGGGCCAATATAAACTGACCTACGAACTGACATAAATTAGGCATGGATATAAACCAATACAATCCATGCCTAAAAAATCGTGATGAAGATATTCTGACATCTCCTTGTTATTAGGGAATAAACCTTTATTTGTCCAGTTTGGCACAAATAAGTTCAGCCGCTTTCTTACCGCTCATCAGCATACCGCCAAAGATCGGTCCCATGCGGAAACTACCACTCACCCCATTGGCAGCCATACCTGAAACGAACAGTCCCGGATAGATTTCCTTCGTATTTTCTACGGTTGTAGACTCACCCAGCTCGACATTCAACGAACGTTCGCCGATCACACCCCCAGTCGGAGTATTCAGCTTGATATCGTTCTTGCGAGCCACCACGCGCGCGATCTCACAGTCATGGCCGGTTCCTTCCAGGACAGCCTTAGACATAATCGTCAGCGGGTCTACATGCATCCCCTCACGGATAACCGGAGCCCAGTTCACAACTACACCGGCTACGGCATCGTTATGGAACACCACGTCTTCTACGGAATAGCAGTTGAAAATAGTCGCACCGGCTTTCGTCGCACTATAGATCAAAGCCGAGGTTGTGTGCACGGAATCCATGATATAAGTACCGTTTCCGGCATCCTTATAACTTACACCCAACTCACGTACGATCGGCATAGCCTCTTCCTGAACCACGATATCGTTGAACATCATGGCGCCGCCCCACATACCTCCACCAGGAGCCAGCTTACGGTCGAACAAAGCCACCTTTTTTCCGGCCTTAGCCAGATAATAAGCGGCAACGATACCAGAAGGACCGCCACCGACAATAGCGACATCAATAGACAAATTGCTCTTTAACTTCGCAAAGTAAGAGTCGATAATTCCTGTTGAAACAATCTGTTCCATTACAAAATAATAATTAGAGTTCAAACATCGGGAAGCACATAGAGGTAACGCTTCCCTTTATTTAGTAATTCTACCTTTTCCCTTCACGGCGTTATCCGGCAGGTTCAATGGGTATAATCTCAGCCTGTATAGTAAGGCACCCCTATGATAAGTCGGTTGCAAAGATAATAAATTATCCGAAATGCGGCGGACGCTTGTTCATTTTCCGTTCCACAAAATTCTTCATGAAAGCAACCGTCTCGTCTACTCCCAACACGGAGACATCTATCGAAAAGTTGTAGGTGGATGCAACTCCCCATTCCTTATTCGTGTAATAGTTATAATAAGCAGCACGCGACTTGTCGGTCTTCAGCATCAATTCCTCCGCCTGCTCGACCGTCAGGTCCTGGCTTTCGATGATCCGTTGAATACGGTTTTCCTTGTTGTTATGAATAAAGAAACTCAAGCAGTCGGGATTATCACGAAGGATATAGTCGGCACACCGTCCGACAATCACGCAAGAACCTTTTTCCGCCAGATTACGGATCGTATCGCTCTGATACAGAAACAAACGGTCGTTAGACAGCACATCGGCATACGGTGGAAACAGCCCCATATACGAATAGCCCATTGTAAAGGCATACGCCAAACCGCTGGAAGCCCTCTCATCCGCTTTCTCGAAAAACTCCTCGCTCAGTCCGCTTTCTTTCGCGGCAAGCGCCATCAGCTCCTTGTCATAATAGCCAATGCCCAGTTCTTTTGCCAGCTTCTGTCCTACCTCACGACCACCGCTGCCGAACTGCCGGCCGATGGTCAATATGATTTTATTATCCATGTCTATCTATCTTTTTGGTATCAAGACAAAGGTAAATAAAATTTATTTAGAATGAAACTTCCTGAACTGGTTTATCAAGACGAGGGCCGTAACAATCGTAGCTGTCGTGTCGGCGATCGGGATGCTGATCCATACTCCAAGTGTTCCAAGCCATCGGGGAAGGATCAGCAAGCAGGGAACAAGAAACAGCATCTGCCGGGTGAGCGAGAGGAAGATGGCCTTCTTCGACATCCCGATAGAAAGGAAAAAGTTTGTCGCCACCATCTGGAAACCGACAATCGGAAAGACTGCAAAAACGATATGCAAACCATACACTGCCGCCTCGATCAGTTCCGGATCGGTCGTAAACATGCGGACAATCATAGACGGGAACAACTGACAGAGCAAGAACCCTGTTGTCGCCACCCCTATCGCCCACTTCATCGTCAGCTTCGTCACCTCCGTCACACGCGAATACTGGCGGGCACCGAAGTTATAGCCGGCAATCGGTTGCATTCCTTGGTTGAATCCCATGATAATCATGATAAAGAGGAATACCACCCGATTCACGATCCCGTATGCCCCAATCGCCATATCGCCCCCGTGTTCTTTCAGCCCCCGATTGATCAGGATCACGATCAGGCAAGCGCAGAGATTCATCAGGAAAGGCGACATCCCGATATAAAGAATCCCCTTCACGATCTCGCTTTTCAGCCTGTAAATGCCTTTCTTGAAATGCAACAACTCCTTCGGGCGGGAAAAATGGATCAACTGTCCGGCCAACGAAATGACCTGAGAGATGACGGTAGCCCATGCCGATCCTTTGATTCCCCAACCGAAGCCGAAGATAAAGAGCGGATTCAGCACACAGTTGATCACCACTGACGCCAGCGTCGCATACATCGCTAATTTCGGAAAACCGGAAGAACGCAACACCGCATTCAGTCCGAGATACATATGAGTAATCACATTTCCCATCAGGATCACATTCATATAGTCGCGGGCATACGAAATCGTGTTCTCGCTCGCCCCGAAGAAATAGAGGATCGGGTCGAGCAACAACATAAACACCAACGTAAATGCAAGCCCCAAGACTACGTTCAGCACCAGTACGTTTCCGAGTACCTTGTTCGCCCCTTCATAATCTTTCTGTCCCAACTTCACGGACACCAACGTCGAAGCCCCCACCCCGACCAGCGAACCGAAAGCAGCCGCAAGGTTCATTAACGGGAAAGTCAAAGCCAGGCCCGAGATTGCCAATGGTCCTACCCCGTGTCCGATAAATATACTGTCCGCCATATTATAAAGAGAAGAGGCGGTCATGGCGATAATGGCCGGTATGGCGTACTGTGTCAACAACTTGCTGATGTGCTCGGTTCCAAGCACTAAAGGAGAATTTTGTTTACTCATGTTGCAAAGGTACGGAGAATCCGAAAAAAAGGTTACTTTTGTTTTCTTATAAAGTATAAAAAATGGCGGAAAATTTAATCATCAACGGTGGGAACAAGCGGGAACTGTATGAGACGCTGCTCCCTCAATTACAATCGCTGACAGCGGGAGAAACAGACATCATCGCCAATATGGCGAATGTCGCCGCTGCCTTGAAACAAACATTCGATTTTTTCTGGGTAGGCTTTTATATCGTGAAAGAAGAGATGCTCGTGCTCGCCCCTTTCCAGGGTCCTCTTGCCTGTACGCGTATCCGGTACGGAAAAGGCGTATGCGGGACAGCCTGGAAAGAAGCACGGACGATCATCGTACCGGATGTGGAGCAGTTTCCGGGGCATATCGCCTGTAGCTCCGCCTCGCGGTCGGAAATTGTCGTACCGGTGATCAGAGATGGAAAAGTGGTTGCCGTACTGGATATCGACAGCGACAAGCTGAGCGAGTTTGACAAGATGGATGCGGAATATCTGGAACAGCTCTGTGCCTTTTTGCCCATGTAACAGATCGAAGATATGATCACGAAACCTCACTTTTTGTTTCACAAGGTAATGACGCCCAAAATAAGGACCCTTTACCATAGGTAGATTCGAAACCGACTTTACCTCCCATTGCCTCGGCGATAGCTTTGCAGATCGACAATCCGAGGCCGGTCCCTTGGGCAAATTCGTCCAATTTCTCGAATCGATGAAAAACCCTGTTTTTCTTTTCATCAAGGATACCGATACCACTATCTTTGACATAAAAATAAATGCCACTTTTCGTTGCATCATATCCCATTTCAATCGTACCCTTAACAGTATATTTAATTGCATTGATCATATAGTTTGTCAGGATTTGCGCCACACGATTCTTGTCCAAGCAAACCAAACATTTGTCATACCGGTTCACGATAACCAAATTCACATCCGGATTCGTAATACGTTGTTTCATCGATACGGCAAGCTCGTCAAAATAACCCGACAAGTCAAAATCCTCATACTTCAATTTTACGCTTCCAGATTCGATTTTGGACAAATCGAGGATATCACTGATTAGCTTCAAAAGCAATTCATTGTTATTGTTAATAATCCGGGTATATTCTTCTTTTTCATCCGGATCATTTGTCTCGACAAGCAGATTCGAGAATCCTACGATAGCGTTTAAGGGCGTACGGATCTCATGGCTCATATTAGCAAGGAAAACCGATTTTAACCGATCCGACTCCTCTGCATGCTTGAGTTCTTTGATCATGCGTTCCTTGTCTGTTATATCATCTATGCGAATGACGAAGCCATCAATTTCACCGGTATTTCTAAACACAGGGGTGGCAAATAACTCAACCATCCTGTTTTCTTCGAGAAAAATCCTCATCTGCTCCACTCTATGCGATACGGCAGCCCGTTGTATCACGCAATTTTCGCAAGGAGACCGGCGATTATAAGTACTTTTATAGCAAAGCTCTCCCTGCCTATAAGCTCCATTTGGTAAAGCGGTCGAACACTTCACCATATTTTCCCATTGAACGACATAGTCGGGGGTAATATAAGCCAGTCCTGAGTTTATATTATTAAGTATCAGCTCCGCCTTTTGATTGCTTTCTTTCAGCTCTTCCTCGGCACGTGTCTTTTCAGTCACGTCCTCCATGACAAACGTATAGCTGCCAATCCGGCCATTCGGATCGATAATCGGCTTTCCGTTACATTCGACCCAAACATCATCATTATTTTTATTCGTACTGTAATATTTCGTTTGTGCTATTGTTTTGAAATTGTAAGGAAACCGGACACTGATCGGTTTTTTACTGTATACAGCATTTTTCACACAATCAGGAACATTCGGGTTATCATATATAGAAGGCTTTTTTCTGATAGCACCCTCAATATCGGATATCCCGAATATAGCAGCATCCGTATCATTCAAAAAAGAAATCGTACCGTCGTTATCATAAAGTTCTATTCCTACAGGCAGTGAATTCATAATTGTCAGCATCTGATTGTAAAGGTTCTCGTACTTAAACTGAATAGCCCCGTAATCCTGCGAAATAACCAGATAACCGATTATCTCTTTTTGCTTGTTACGAATGATGGAGATTGTTCCATCAATATGATCTATGCCTTTTTTGACCGTCTTGAAATAGTCGGTTGTTTTTACTTTATCGAAGTCATATTCCAGAGAGAAATGAACATCCTGACCGGCTTTGATATCATCTATTATTTTATCTGAGAAATTTGGATTTTCAAACAGGCTGATTCCAAGTGCCTCATTTAAATCGACAACCCCCATAATTTCCATTTCGGCCTTGTTTGCATCGATTAGCAAACCATTCCTGTCATAGAGTTCAAGACCTATGGGCAAATATTCTTTAACGACATCAGAGAATAATATTAGTTTATCATCCAGTTTCAGCCTCGATTTAGGGAATGTTTGAATTCTTGCCATAATTGCATTTTTAAGATTGGATATTATCAATTGTATCTTGTCACCTGTTTGAGGGTGTGCCGAATATAGGTATTCATGGGACGCAGACAACGCAGACGAGCGCAGATATTATTAATTATCAGCAAAATAAATCTGCGTCCGTCTGTGTGTTCTGCGTCATCTGCGTCCAGTGATATCAAATTGACACACCCTCTTCAAACCACTTGTTTACCTTCCCGTAGACCTGCGAAGGCATTTCAAGCCACTTGTTTGTCTCCCCGTATAGCTACAAGGGCATTTATACTTGCCTGTTTGCTATCTCGTATGCCAACAAGGTTATTTCAGATAAAGCCATACTTGCAAAATCGCTATAGGGGATTATCAAAATGACGAATTAAAACGTTCGTTTTTTTTAGTCATTTTTTTTACTATTAAAATTTGGATTTCTCGTTATTTTTTACGCACACCAAAACATAGCTAAAATATTGATTTTCAAAATATTTTATTTTCAAAATCTCTTGATTATCAAAACATATATTCATACCTTTGCAAATGACTAAAAAAAACGAACGTTTTAATTCGTCATTTTACATTTCAGTATAGGCCTTGTATTTCAAATTCCACAAAAGCATATCCCTATATACACCATAACTTTTCTTAACATTATACTTTCCTCTCCTGATGCGGGTTTCAGAAATCCGTTTTTAGTTATTTTCATGATTTTGCTAAAAACAAGGCAAAAAAATAGCCGGACGGTACGCTGAAGCGTCAGCATTCCCCGTCCGGCCATCGATAAATAAGATCACTCGACCGTCACCATCTCCCCCTCCGTATTTGCCCGGACGAGATGGTCATACATCGCCTCGCAATAGACCGGAGGCAAGTAGAAACGACCAGGATAAACGGCGCAGAGGTTGATGCGGACCGTCACCTGTTTTCCGGCAGGCAGATAGTCGATATAGCTGTAAGCACGATCGTCGCGAATATCCTGGTAGTTGACACCTGCCGCCCGGTTATCTGCCGTACCGCCTGTAAGGAAGCGCGTGTTCAATATCTCCCATCCGGCCGGAAAAACCTCCGTCAGCACCAAATGGCTATAAGCACGAGAAGACGGATTTGCGATAGTCACCACAGCCGTGAAGTTCGTACCCTGCTGCAAAGTGGAGGCATTCACCGGATGACCGTCATGATCCATATAGCTGACGGCAAGCGTCAGACCATTCGCATAGGCTTTCTCTTTGCCCTCGGCCGGGATACCTTCGGTCACAAGGTGGGCGAACAGAGTGGATTTGCCGGTGTTCTTCAACTCCAAGGAGACGGAAGAGGCTGCCTTGTCAAGCAAAGTCTCCGTCCAGATATTCCGGGTGGTGGAAACCTTCTCCGTCTTGCCACCCAAAGTATAAGAAAAATCCATAGAACCGGACACCTTGTATTTCTTCATATAATCAGAAAGGGCCACCAGGCTGAATGCCGTGGATTGCGTGCTCAGCCAATCGTCGGATGCGAGCGTCTTAGAGATTTCATTTGCCAAGAGAGCCGCTTCCTTACCGCCATCGAGCAGACAGAGCGTCATCAGGCGGATTGAGTTGTCGCGCAGGTCGCTACCGAACGTCCGGTCATATTCAGAATAAGCCGTTGTCAGAGCTGTCGTCTTTGCAACCAGCTCCTTCGATACATCCGGGCGACCGACCAAAGCATAACCGGCTGCCAGCAGATAGCGGCTCATAGGTGCAAGTGTCTTACTCTCTTTCAATCGGTTCATGGCGCCTACCTCGGCAGTTTGGCCCAAAGCGAGGACGAACAAACGGTATGCTTGCGTCATTTCTTCGGATTCAGCCCAATAGGAGGTTTCCGGTTTCCAGTTACGGGCAATGCGGCTCAAGTCGTTCAACACATCTCGTTTCATACCTTCGGGCACGAGGTAACCTTTCTTCTCCGCTTCCAGCAAGAAATGAGTAGCGTAGACAGTGCCCCAGGCATTGCTGCCCGTTCCGCCGGGCCAGTAGGAGAAAGAGCCGTCTACTGTCTGGTAGGAACGCAGGCGGCGGATTACCTCTTTCACAGCCCTTTCAGTCAATTGTTCTTGTTCGCGGGTCAACGAGGCGAACCCGCTCAAGTACAGTTGTGGGAATGCCTTCGAGGTGATCTGTTCGACACATCCGTGCGGGTAGCCTAACAGGTAGGACAACCGCGTGGAGAGATTGACAGGTTGGACATCCGACATTTCGAGCATAAGGGAGTTCGTACCCTCCACGCCGGGAAGGCCGACTGTCTCTTTCCAGCTCTTTCCGGCTTCGAGCGTCACAGGCGTCACCTTGACCTGCGGACGGCGCACGGAGCGGATTTCGATATCGGTTTCATATACGGACTTCTCACCGCCGCTAATAGCCGTGATCCTTACATGTCCGGCTCCGGGAGTATCTTTCACGCGGATGCGGAACTGCGCCGATTTGTCACCGACCGCTTCGAAATGCAGCGTACGGCTTGCCTCGCCGACTATCTCCATGTTACCGGAGCATGCGATCGTGACCTGCACGTCTCCAACTCCTTTTTCGGTAGCAAAGACGGTAGCGGGAACCACCATCTCCTCTCCTATGCCGATAACGCGCGGGAGTGTACCGAGCAGCATGACGGGCTTGCGCACAAGCACGCTCTTCTCCGTGTTACCGTAAGCCTCCCCGTTTCCGGCGACGACCATGACGCGGACACGGCCGTTATAGTTCGGCATCTTATAGGTATGCTGCCGTTTTTCTCCTTTTTTCAGCAGGAACGGGCCGGCAAATTGTACGACCGGCTTGAAGCGGTTCACGATCGCTTTCGGACCTTTATTCAAAGCGTCGTCGCCACCGATGCTGAACAGTTGCTCGATGCGGCCGCCATACGCGCCGACCACATAGTTGTACAAATCCCAGGTATTGACACCCAATGCTTCGCGGGCGTTAAACGCCTGCCAGGGATCGGGCGTACGGAAGCGGGTCAGGTCAAGCAACCCTTCGTCGACAATCGCCAACGTGTAGGCCATCTCACGACCGTTCTTCTCAGAAACCGTCACGTGGTAAGGTGCTTCCGGCTTGATCTCGTCCGCCATACGGACAACCGGAGCCAAATGGCTTTCGGGAGAAGTCACCGTGAAGGGGACGACACCGTACATACGGATCGGCAAGTCGTTCTTCGTGACACCATGCGGTTGCAAGAGTGTTATATAAAGGTACGCGTTTGGCTGCATATCCGGAGTGACGTCGAGCTTGACCGTAGTCTGCCCGTCGTTGCACATGTGCTCAGTGGTCGAGAGGACACGTGTTCCGTTCTCAATGCTGATGATCGCGCGGCTTCCCTTGACAGAGGGGAAGGTAACGACGATCTGTTCGCCTGGTGCGTATGTGTCCTTGTCGGTCTTGAAGGTTAGCATATTGGCGGAGGAAGAACCGTCAGCATCGCGTCTGCCTTCACTGTAAGGCCAGTCGAAATAGTTCATCACACCGGTAGAGTGTTTGCTCTCTTTGTCTTTCACCGAGATAAAATAGGTTCCCCAATCGGCATCGGCATATTTCAAGTTGAAGGAGGCCGTGCCATTCGTGCCAGTACGGATGGTGAAGGTTTTCACCGGCTTGTTATACGAATTGGAGACATAGTTAGCCAGATTGCCGTTGTCCGAGCTCCACCACCAGTACCAATGGACTTTATAGACTTTCACTTCGAGTTCAGTATTGGCTACCGCCTGCCCGAGATAGTCGACGGAAGCTACTTCATATTTATATTCGGTTCCGGTCTTCAGCGGTTCCCCATCTTGCTGGGGCGACTTGATGCCGGCATAGCGGCGGTAGGGTGAATAGGACGCCCGATTGGCGTCAATGCTGAAATCGCCGGATTCCTCATACACACGAGTGACAAAACTCGCCAACAACATGCCGGGAGCCGAAGCACCGATCTCGAAACGGGCTTTGATGATGGCGTTGCCCGCTGCATCAGTCGTACCGGAAATCACTTTGCTTTCTTCGCTGTTGAAGATTTTCGAAGGATCATCGAAATAGAATTTCTTATAGCCGGGAAAGGTGGTCGGGGTCGAGATAAAGGTTCCCTGGATGTCGTATTTCAGATTGCGAGCAGTCGCTCCTTGTAGCCATTCCACGTGCATAGCAGCATCAAGCGGTTCGCCCCGGAGCAATTTTTTTGGGGGCATCGTAAGGGATATCTTCAAGCGGTTCGGTTTGATCGTTTCGATACGGAGACGCTTCGTAAAGGTGACGCCGCCTACATTCACGTTGACATTCCACGCGCCTGTCGGTGCGTCGGGTTCGGTCGGTATATCGAAAACATAAAGTCCTGCTTCACCTTTTGTCTGTGTCTTGCGCAGGTAGAGCTGGCCGAGCGGATTGTAAAGTTCCATGATGACCGGATGATTAGCTGGGAGCATCCGGCTGCGGTCGTTCAACATAAAGCCGAGATGCAGCGTGTCGCCCGGACGCCATACACCGCGGTCGCCGTAGATGAAGCCCTTGATGCCTTTCTGCACGACTTCTCCGGAGACATCGAAGGAACTCAGCGAAAGGGCGGAACCGTCGTCTACACGAAGATACGAGCGTTGCTGTCCGAGGGAAGCAGTCAGATAGAACGGCTTGTCGTTTTTCAGCGAGAAACGCACCTGCCCTTTGTCGTCCGTCATGCCGGAGGCTAATTCCTGACGCTGGTAGTTGTAGGCAACGACTTCGACGCCTTTCTCCGGATGGGTGCTCAGAATGTTATGTACAAGGACAGTCATATCGTTATCTTCGCCGGCCATCGCCAACAGACCGAGATTGGTGGCAAGGACATTCTTGCCGACGGTCGTGTTATAATAATAGCTGTTGGAACAGGGGTCGCCACGTTTGCTATAATCGTAGTCGGACCAGTCGAAGTCGCCGTTATAGTAGTAATAACCGCCTCCATCGAAACGGCTGCTTTCTTCCTTGAACTTGATCTCATCATCGGCAAGCAGTTGTTCTTTACTTTTCTTGACGAGGTCTTCGCAGGGATAGGCAGACAAATCCCGGTTGAACGACAGTTCCACCCGGTAGATGGCACCGGGTTCGGGGTCGATCAGTTCTTTCAAGTCGATCGCGTAGGTATTCCAGCGGCTGAGCTCCTGGGTGGCATCTTCATCGAGGAAGATCGTTTTACGCGCGATCAGGCGACCGACACGCATCAGGTCACTCGTTCCTTCGAGATCATTCACCTGAAGGAATTGTCCGATGTTCTGTTCGAATATTTTGATGACACGTACTACTACGCCGCGCAAGTAGACGGCTTGAAAAGGAACGGTCAGTTGTGTGGACTGCGGAATGATCACTCCGTTGCCGATAAAACGGACTTCCGGCTTCTCATCACTGACTACGATCTGGCGGACGATACTTTCTTTCAGGTTCAGCCCGTTTTTGCTTCTGATGTTCTGGCTCAGATGAACATTAAGGGCACCTTTGCTACCTGCATCGGGATAAAGGCGGAGCTTATTGCCCTCGACATTGACGGTCTCCGATTTGTTACCGTCGATCCAGGCTAGTCCCTGCATGTTTTGTGCCGCATCGAGTAGTTTCGTAAAGGTGACTTCGACGTAACGTTCCGGCTCTGCGACATATTCGACTTCGTACACGGCAAAATCATTCAGTTCGGGAATGTCGACGGATAGCAGTTCCTCTTCCGGCACTTTCAGTTTGTTCGGAGCGACAGATAGTTTGAAGGCACGTGCCGCGTCCGTCCCGGCCTGTATGTTCGAGATGAAGACTTCGTGCCTCTTTCCATCGTGACTATGCTGCCAGGTGGCATCCGCCTTTTCAGAAAAACAGACAAACGACTCTACGGTTTCGGGCATCTCCTTGTCCGGCGTGAACACCGAGCAGACGATGTCATAACCGTTTTCATTCTTCCGGTTGATATCGACGGATTGCAGGTTGGCCCGCAGCAACAGAGGTTGTGTCGAGAATCTGAATGTAAAATACTTGTCTTTCCGTTCCGTATCGAACCACTCTGAAAGGTCTGCCTTTACCTCGTAACGGGTGTCGCGCTCGAAACTTTTAGTCGGCTTGAATACAATCGTCCGATTGTTCTCGAATGCCCACTCGCCAGCCGTCTCGGGTTTGATCCGAACTAAGTCGTGGAGCTGTTCAGGCTTCATCCTGTCAGCTGCTATTTCCTGGTTGAAAATCAAATATACGGGTGTATATCTTGAAATCGTACCGGAGGTAAACGCCTCCACATAGGGACTGAAAGGGAGCTCTTCGGACTCACCTTTTCCTTCACATCCGCAGACTAAAAGCGAAAGACAGCAGACGCAGAGATAATATAAATATTTCACCATATTTCCAGCATTTAATATTACAACTTCAACAAACAGACTATCTGCAAATATAAACATTTCCATACACATATATGATTACGGCTCTTGCTTTTAAAACCATGTTTTGCCGGAAATATCATTTGGTTATCCTTTTTACCATACTCATATCTTTTTGCTATGTTAAAAAATATTACCCGCTATAGTAATTTCAAATAAATGCACTACTAATCCGATTTTGACGGGATGGCAGTGACATTTTGATAATAGGCAAACGCCCTTAAAAACGGATGAAGTGTATATCATTATTGCTATTTTTTACCAAATGGTAATTTCCAGCCGGACTTAAAGGACTACTTTTGCAAACCGAAATAAAAAGTAATTTGAGTTATGCAAAGAGATCGTATTGATTTTGGTAGTATGAACATTCCGGTTCTATTCCGCAAAATCTTTTTCCCGACGTTACTGGGAATGGTTTGTATGGCGTGTATCACGATCGCCGACGGTATATTCGTGGGGCGTGGCGTGGGAAGCGACGCGTTGGCCGCCGTCAATATCGTCGCCCCGATTTTTATGGTGACGACAGGGATCGGGCTGCTCTTCGGGGTAGGATCATCGGTCGTGGCTTCCGTCCACCTGTCGCAAAGAAAAGTGAAGGCGGCCAACATTAATATTACACAAGCGTTGCTGGTGTCCCTCTTGTTGATGGCTGCAGGAATATCCTTGGTAATGTTGTTCAACAAACAGACGGCCTATATGCTGGGGAGTTCCGATCAGTTGCTACCACTTGTGCTGGAGTATATGAACTGGATCGTGCCATTCTCTATCTTTAGCATGCTGGCCAACATCGGGATGTTCATGATCCGGTTGGATGGCTCACCGAAATTCGCGATGCTGTGCAACGTTGTTCCGGCTCTGATAAACGTCGTGCTCGACTATGTTTTCGTTTTCCCGATGCAGATGGGACTGACCGGGGCAGCACTGGCAACTGCGTTAGCAGAGGTAGCAGGCGGCTTGATGGTGTTGGTCTACCTGTTCGGCTTTTCCAAGACGTTACATTTATACAAGTTGAAGATGAGTATGAAAAGCCTTCGCCTGACCTGTCGGAACACAGGGTATATGATCCAGTTGGGAGCCTCGGCGATGCTGGGCGAACTGGCGATCGCCTGCATGATGCTGGTCGGCAACTATGCTTTTATCCGGATGCTGAAAGAGGATGGCGTAGCAGCATACAGTGTAGCCTGCTATTGCCTGCCAATCGTGTTCATGATCGCGAACGCAATCGCCCAGTCGGCACAGCCGATCATCAGCTACAATTATGGCACGGGAAATGCTGCACGAGTACATGAGACGTTCCGGCTTTCGTTGAAAACGGCTTTTATCTCCGGGCTGACAGCTTTTGCCGTGATGTATGTGTTCTGTCCTTATATCGTAGCGATGTTCCTGGAACCCGGCTGTCCGGCTTACGGGATTGCGACAAAGGGAATCCCCTACTTCGCTTCCGGGTTTATCTGTTTTGCTTTGAATATTGCATGGATCGGGTACTACCAGAGTATCGAATTAGCACGGAAAGCGATGCTTTTCATGCTGCTGAGAGGAATCATCCTGATGAGCATATGTTTCCTCGCTCTTCCTCATTTGTTGGGAGAAAAGGGGCTATGGCTGGCTGTCCCGTGTGCCGAACTGATCATCTTTATCGCACTGACGATAGATTACCAATACCGGCACAAGATATGCAGAGTGGTGGAATAAGGTTGTTATCCTTTGGCATTCCGCATCACCCGCTCTATCGCATCGTCCATCTGAGCGATGGACTCCAGACCGAGTGTCATGCAATGCAGATTGCTTTCGATGACGGCAAAACGGATGGAACGTTCACGTTCTGCATCAGAAACGTGTTTGCCTTCACCGAAAATTTTCATTCCGATAAGCCCTTTACCTTTTTTGCGGGCCTTACCTAAAAGTTCGTTTACAGCTTCAGTCGTGCCATCCATATGGCTTTGGAACGGATTCAGACGAGCAAGGATAACGTCGCACCACGGGTTGTCGACAGCCTCGACCATCGCATCCCAGTTATGACAGGAGACGCCGACAGCTTTCACAATACCGTCCTGCTTGGCCTTTGCCAGACCGTCCATATAAAACTTACGGGTTTCCGCCCAGTCGCCTTTCGTCATGCAGTGCAACAGAAGGATATCGAAATAGTCTGTACCAGCTTCCTGACGGAAACGGTCAAGTGTTTTGCTGACCGGCTCACGTTTTTCCGACCCTTCATCGTACGTCCACATCTTCGTCATCAGGGTGAGTTTCTCGCGGGGCAACTCTTTCAGGGCTTTTCCGACAAATGGCTGCGAACCGTACATATCAGCCATGTCGAAGAAGCGAATACCGCGTTCATAACCGTGACGGGCCATCTTCACAAAGTTATCCAGTCCGAGCCGGGTCTGGTTGGACTGGTAATTCCAGCCTTTCGTCCCGGTTCCCATAGCTATACGGGAGACTTTCAATCCGGTCTTTCCCAGTTTCACCCTGTCAACCGATATATCCGAAGGAACGGCCATCCGTATATTGGCAAGTCCCGTGTGAGCTAAAGATAAACCGGCTACTCCGGCTACTCCTGTTTGAATAAATTTGCGTCTGTTCATCTCTATACTTTTTTAGGTAATACTTTTTTTAATATCAAGTAGCCGCACAAACCGGAAATAAACGAACCGGCAAATACGCCCAACTTTGCCTGATTCAACAGCTCTGCTCCAATATCGGGCATCCCGGCGAAAGACAAGTTCGCGATAAAGAGGGCTACCGTGAACCCGATACCGCCCAACATCGACACCCCGAAAAGGTTCCGTTTGCTCACCCCTTCCGGCATCGTTGCAAGACGCAAACGGACAAAAACATAAGTGAACAGGAATATGCCCAGCGACTTTCCGACAAACAGGCCGAGGAATACCGCCAACGGGATTCCCGGTAACGCACCGATCCCGATATCTCCGAAAGTAACACCTGCGTTAACAAAAGCGAAAAGGGGCAGGATCAGATAATTGACTAACGGATGGAGCTTGTCGGCTATACTTTGCAACGGACTGATCGTTTTGTCCGCTAACGAATGGATATTGTTGAGTACCTGAATCTGTGTCGGCGAAAGAACCGCCGCCTTCCGGGAATGACGCACTTCGGTGTAATCCAACATATTCAGATAGCCGGTCATTTCACAAGTGAAATCATCCAGCTTGACAACCGGACGGGCCGGAACGGTGAATGCAACCAGTACGCCCGCTATTGTCGGATGAATACCTGATTCAAGAAACAGCATCCACACGAAGAAACCTATTATATAATAGAAAGCAATGTTATTCACTCTCATCCTTCCCCCCACATATAGCAAGGCCAGCAGGACGAGTGAAACCAGAAGCGGCTCGAACGCAATCTCACCACTATAAAACAAAGCGATAATAATGATACCGCCGATATCGTCAACCACCGCCAATGCCGTCAGGAAGATACGCATACTGAGCGGAACCCGTTTCCCCAACAGCCCTAAAACAGCCAGTGCAAAGGCGATATCGGTCGCCATCGGAATAGCCACACCTCGCACTTCGGGTGCCGAATGACAAACCAGAAAATAAAACAATACCGGAACGATCATCCCGCCGCAGGCCGCAATAATCGGAAGCAGCGCTTTCCGTACCGAGCTCAACTCCCCGATCAGAATTTCCTGCTTAATCTCCAATCCGATCACAAAAAAGAAAACCGCCATCAAAGCATCATTCACAAAGGCCAACATTGGCATCGCTTCTCCATGATGCATAAACGGTGTGAAATTGCCTATCTTCAAATCAATCGGATGCGACAGGATATTATGGTAAGACTCCGCCCAGGGCGAATTGGCGAATAACATGGCAAGAATCGTAGCCATGAACAATAAGATACTCGCGTTCGGTTTCTGCATAGCGAAACGACGCAATGGTTTAAGGATAACGTTGATGGTTCTATCCATATGGTATTTAAATATTTATGGGAAGCGGCGTGCAAACCGCTTCCCTCTGAGTTTTTCCTAACAACTGTCCGCCTATTTGCCAGCTTGCTCCAGCTCATAAGCGCTGCGGGTCAGTTTTTCAACCCACACGACAAATATACCAGTTAAAATTAAATTAAACACTATGGTGAGCACGGAAATCATAAGCGCAGGACCTCCTAAATTGTAGCCAAGCGCAATAAAGATAATCCCGGCCCCTACTTCACCGCGTGTAAACATGCCGATCGACAGTGCCAGACGTTCGCGCTTCCGCCTTTCCCGGTAGAAAAACAGTGGGAACAGTTTCCCGATATTGGACAGGAACGAAACAATCACGACATGCAGGATGATCACCGGCCAGGACATCATCGGCTGTGCTCCGGTTATCGTTGTCGCCTCTGCAGACTGCGCGGCGAAGTCCACTCCGAAAAAGACCGGCATGCTGACTCCTACCAAGAACATAAAGAGGAATGAGACAGCCGTCGCCACATTGTGCTCAACCTTCGTATCGATATGCTTATGTCGCATCACCATACCTAATACAAACGCAGGTAACAGGACCTCGATATGAATGCTGGCATCTTCGCCATAGAAATACTTAGACACCAAATAAACAGCCTGCGTGATTCCACAGGTAAGGACGGCATAGAAAAGAATCGCCTTCCAGTCCTGCCTCATATCATAACTTCCCATCTTTCTCCATCCGATGATCAATAGGCCCATCACAATCAGAATGATAACGCCCAACTGCCAGCGCAAGCCTACCATCATAATCTGCAAAGGAATCATCAACAGAATCGTATCGAGGTCGTCGAAGATTGCCAATACCTGCACTTTCTTGTATACCCAGGAAGATTTCAACCCTGCCGCCGCCAACATTGTAAACAGTATACCGGCTGAAGTCGGGGCTGCAAACCGGCTCAACAAAAGGTTTTCTTTCCAAGCTTCTCCACTGTTCCAGTAAATATCGGGAAGCAACACGAACATATAATATAACGCCACGAAGATCCAGGGGAAAGCAGCCGTCGCCATTGCAATAAAATAATCTTCGGTATAGGACCGCCAACGGCTTTTATCCATTTCGAACTCCCGCCCCACATTTATCATGATAAAGGCCAGGCAGACATACAACAGGGTATTGGAGATCGTCTTCACCGACGAATACCCCTCACCTACCATCGCAGGCAGGAATTGAGATACAACCAATCCCAACATCAGAAAAAAAGAAAATAAAAGAATCTTCTTCATTATTTACAAATTGTTTTTGTTTAGAATTATAATAATATAACAACTTACTTAAAATTCGGTTCTGGGAATATAGGCACTTTCCACCTTTAATAACCGCGCTTTCAAACGTTCGGCCTCTCCTTTGCGGATACGAAGAGTCATTTCACAATCCATTTCAAACTTTTGGGAGACGATCACTGGATTCTCTTCCTTGACAATACGCATGATTCCGTTCAGATAAGGGTATTCGAACGCAATGGTGATATCTTCATCAACAGTGCGCTCTTCTATCTCGGCAGCAGCTATTGCTTCGGCGGCGGCTGTCCGGTAGGCAACAATCAAGCCGCTCGTCCCTAATTCGATTCCGCCGAAATAGCGGATCACGACGATCAGGATATCTGTCAACCCGTTCGAGTTGATCTGTCCCAGAATCGGTTTTCCGGCAGTAGAGGAAGGCTCGCCGTCATCGTTCGCACGAAAAGTTAGGCGTTCGGGACCTAACATATAGGCCCAGCAGACATGGCGGGCGTCATAATACTGTTTACGATATTTGTCCAGTTGCTCTTTCACCTCTTCCACCGTACGCACCGGGATCGCATACGAGATAAAGCGGCTGCGCTTCTCCGTATAGTACCCTTCAGCTACCTGCTTAATGGTCTTGTAACTGTCGTCCGCCATCTTTTAATCCGGTATATGGGTTTCCTGTTCTTCCCGGAAAGCCCGGAAATCTTTCATTATCTCTTCTATCTCCTCAATAAAATAAGGATCTTTCACGTGCTTCTTCACCTCCTCATAATAGGTTTCGATGGCCTTCAACGCACACAAATCCTGTCCGCGCAGCAAGAAGTAAGGTTCTTCCTTCTCCACGCATTGTTTAATCATCTGAATAGGATTCTTCATTTCTTATCGCTTTTTAATTCGTCTTTCAAAAATGGAGCCGTATAGCTCTTCGTTTTCACTTTTACCATTTCTTCAGGAGTTCCAGTGAAAAGAACCTGCCCACCGTTACGTCCGCCTTCAGGCCCCATGTCGATCAAATAGTCAGCACATTTGATGACATCGAGGTTATGTTCGATAACGATGATCGTATTGCCCTTATCCACCAGTTTGTTCAGGACACCCAACAAGACCCGTATATCTTCGAAATGAAGACCGGTCGTCGGTTCGTCCAATACATAAAGCGTCTTGCCTGTATCTTTCTTTGCCAGTTCGGTCGCCAATTTGACACGCTGGCTCTCACCACCGGAAAGAGTCGTGGAAGGTTGCCCCAACTTGATATAGCCCAGGCCGACATCCTGCAATACCTTCACTTTCGACAGGATCGACGGGATATTCTCGAAAAACTCCACAGCCATATTGATTGTCATATCCAGAATGTCCGCAATGGATTTCCCGCGAAAACGGACTTCCAATGTTTCCCGATTGTACCGCTTGCCATGACATTCTTCACAGGGAACCAGCACATCCGGCAGGAAATTCATCTCAATCGTCTTGTATCCGTTCCCCTTGCACGTCTCGCAACGTCCACCGGAAACATTGAACGAGAAACGTCCGGGTTTGTAGCCACGCACTTTCGACTCAGGCAGATCCACAAACAGATTACGGATATCCGAAAAGACTCCGGTATAAGTAGCCGGATTACTTCTCGGCGAACGCCCGATCGGTGACTGGTCTACATTGACTATCTTATCGACATTGTCTATCCCCTCGATCGACTTGTAAGGCAACGGATCTTCCAAGGAGCGATAGAAATGCTGGCTGAGAATCGGTTGCAGGGTCCGATTGATCAAAGAAGACTTTCCACTGCCGGATACCCCCGTGACACAGATCAACGTACCCAACGGGAACGTGACATCCACATTCCGCAGATTATTCCCGCTCGCCCCTCTTATCGTGATGAACTGTCCGTTTCCTTTCCGCCGCTCTTTCGGGACGGCAATCTCCGTCTTCCCATTCAGGTAGGCTGAAGTAAGTGTGTCAGCTTTCAACATCTCTCCGGGAGTTCCGGCAAAAACAACTTCTCCTCCTAAACGACCAGCCTTCGGTCCCATATCGACCACATAGTCCGCATTCAACATCATGTCTTTGTCGTGCTCGACCACGACAACAGAGTTACCCGTATCGCGCAACTCTTTCAACGAGTTGATCAAACGAACGTTATCCCGCTGGTGCAACCCTATACTCGGTTCATCCAAGATATAAAGTACATTGACCAGCTGGCTACCGATCTGGGTCGCCAAACGGATGCGTTGACTCTCGCCCCCCGATAACGTCGCCGAAGCACGGTTCAACGCGAGATAGTCCAATCCGACATCTAACAGGAATTTCAGACGTGAACGAATCTCCTTCAAGATTTCGACAGCAATCTGCCTCTGCTTAGGATTCAACTGCTCCTCGACCCCCTCCAACCACTCATACAATTCAGAGATATCCATTGCTGAAAGTTCGGCAATATTCTTTCCGGCTATCTTATAATGCAGCGCTTCCTTGTTCAACCGCTGCCCGTTACACTCCGGGCAGGTAGTCATCCGTATAAACTGTCCCGCCCATTTCTGTGCGGAAGCAGAAGCCTCGCTCTCCTGCTGCATCAGGATATATTTGGCAACACCTTCATACGACAGGAAATAATTGGAAGTGCCCAACGAATCGTTTTTAATTTGCAAACGTTCGTCAGTCCCGTTCATGATCTCATCGACCGCTTCTTCTGGGATATCTTTGATAGGGGTCTTCAACGTTACGCCATATTTCTCGCAAATAGCTTCGATCTGCCAAAATATCAGGGAGTTTTTATATTTTCCCAACGCCACAATCCCACCGCTGTAAATGCTGAGCGAGGTATCGGGGACGATTTTGCTCATGTCCAACAAATTGACCTGTCCCAATCCTTTACATTTCGGGCAAGCACCCTGCGGAGAGTTGAACGAGAAATTATGGGGAGCCGGTTCGCTGTAAGACAAACCCGTCACCGGATCCATCAGCCGACGGCTGAAATGGCGCACTTCGTCCGTCTCGGCATCCAGCACGAGTACCAGGCCGTCACCCTGCTTCATAGCGACACGCAGGCTTTCTTTCAAACGACGTTCGTCCGATTCCGAAACGATCAGTTTATCGACCACAACCTCGATACTGTGCATCTTATACCGGTCGAGCTTCATGCCATGAAAGATCTCCTTCATCTCACCATCCACCCGGACATTCAGATAGCCTTTTTTCCGCATCTGTTCGAAAAGTTCCTTATAATGTCCCTTACGGTTACGGACAAGCGAAGCGAGCAGGTAGGTCTTCTTCCCCTTATACTGGTTCATAATCAGTTCCAACGTCTGCTCCTCGGTGTATTTCACCATCTTCTCGCCACTCAAATACGAATAAGCCTCTCCCGCCCTAGCATAAAGCAGACGGAAAAAGTCATAAACCTCGGTAGTCGTCCCCACTGTAGATCTCGGATTCTTGTTTGTTGTTTTCTGCTCGATCGAGATAACAGGGCTCAGGCCAGTGATCTTATCCACATCCGGCCGTTCCATATTTCCCAAGAAGTTACGCGCATAAGCGGAGAACGTCTCCACATAACGGCGTTGCCCTTCCGCAAAAATCGTATCAAAAGCCAAAGACGATTTACCACTACCGCTCATACCAGTAATTACGGAGAGCTTGTTACGAGGTATGTCGACATCTATATTCTTCAAATTATGGACACGCGCGCCTAAAACGGAAATACGGCCGCCTTCCAATGCATTCTTATCCTTCATCGTTTTTCAGTTTTCTTATTTCACCACCCAGGCCGGATTATGCACATAGGTGTTAGGCGTTTTATAATACATATCAGATTCTTTCGGGATCCGGATCGTATATGTTTTTCCTGCCGTCAGCAATTTACGATCTCGCAACCAGGGATTGAAACGTTTCAGATCGGCATAAGTGATACCATTCTTTTTGGCGAAACCGGACAAATCCTGAATATCCGTCGAGACGGCAACACTCTCGCATGCGATCGGTTTATACAGATCCTGCGCTCTTAGCACGAACCCATATTTATAAGGAGCTTCAAATATCTGCTTGATAGCCATGATACGATAGACATAGCGGGTTGTTTCCTCCACCAGCCAGAGGTCGAACGAACTGTCTGCATCCTGCTTGGCAAGTTCTCCCGAAATACGTCCCATACCGGCATTATAGGAAGACGCGACCATCGCCCAGTCTCCATATTTTTCATAAGCCGCTTTCAGATAACGACAGGCTGCTTCGGTCGCCTTTGTCACATCGCAACGTTCGTCAACCGTAGGTGTTATCGTCAACCCGTACTGCCGGGCCGTTCCTTCCAACAACTGCCAAGTTCCTACTGCCCGTGCAGGCGATGAGACACGCGGATCGAGATGGCTCTCGATCACCGCCAGATACTTGAAATCGTCCGGAATGCCGTTAGCCTTCAGAATCGGTTCGATGATCGGGAAACAGCGGTTTGCGCGCTTAATCAGCAGCATGGTAGTAGAATGGAAATAGGTAAAGCTACTCAATTCCCGGTCAAAACCTTCATGCATATTATAACGCGTCAAATCGATATCTTTTCCGCAAAAAGAGACGGAAGAAGGAATATCAGGCGACATGGTCACCGATGAAACGACCGGACGTTGTTCTTTCACTTTTTCCGAATCACTCGAACCAATGGAAAGGCAGGCGGTCAGGCACACAGCACTTCCCACCACAAAACCGGCTATACTATTACTGTTCAATAATTTCATCATCAATCTTCTTGGGTCTAAGAATATTTATAGAACCTTTTTTATTATATTTAATACCATCCGATCCCACTGCATCTATCACATAAAAATAGACACCGGGAGCAACATATTTTCCTCCTTTTTTGCCATCCCACCCTTCAGCCGGGTTAGTAGAATGGTACATCTGTACCCCCCACCGGTTGAATATCCAGCACTTATAGGTCACAAGCGATTTGTAGGCGACACGAAACTCATCATTGATACCGGGTGTCGTACCGGGCGAAAAAGCGTTCGGGATCTGAAGTTCCGATTCAGCAATCTTGATTTCAATAGAATTGGAGACCGCCTCGCATTCTCCCGTCGCGTTGCTGACAGTGGCAACCGCCGTATAATCACCTTTCTCCGTAAACGTATAATCGATCTCCTCATCCCTATATTCCACCAGCGGATTCTCAGCTCCGTTTTCCTGGTCGCTCCTATATATCTTCCAGGTATACAGCGTCGCTACCGGATCATTGGCATACGCCCGAAAAGTGACCGTTGCCGGAGCGGAAATATATTCCCCGTCTCCCGCTGTCATATTCTCCGCATTATCCATCATAAACGTCGTATCGACATGCACCTCTACGGCCACCGCCTGGTAGGTATCCGAGGTGATCGATTTCTCCACTCCAAAATGTTTTGCAAACTGATCACCGGAAAGAGTGACTTCCGTATCGCACAACGGAATTGTATTGTTATCGCTTATCTTTACCGAATATGGTCCTTCCGTCAATACTCTTTGCACGTTCTTAGGCGAAAAATACTTGTTGTCTTCAGACCACTCTAATGTTTGATACGCGACATCGAACTCCCGCTTCACCGTCATCCGGCTTCCCGACGGGGTATAATAATACATAACCGGGACAGCAGGAGAACCTTCCAGCCAAAAGCCGTCACAATTCCCTTTGACTGTAATACGCTCGACATTAAAAGCGTATTTACTATAATCGATAATCCACACATACCAACCATTCAAGCCGGAAGCCGGGTCCTCCACATAATACCCGGCATCCTCCTCTATATTCCGGATAACGGATGTCGCCCCGTTCTGTTCACATGAAACGGGCTCCCGGTCCAAGGCCTTTTGCTTATATCGATACCATTGATGATTGGCTGACGAGGATGTATAGCTAATCTCCACATTCTCCATTCCATACACCAGATAAATCCGTATACGATTCCCTGGATTTTCCAACAAATAAGGGGTTCCACTTCCTCCTGTAACCGTATATTGCTGTGCCTGAATGGCCAACACCACAAACAAGAAACAAATCAATCCTCCCAGTTTCCTAATTTCCGTTCTTAGCATATACATAACCTAATTAGCTTACAAAATTACTATTTTATACGGATTTATACGGAGATAAATGCCTTTTTATTGTATTATCTGGACTTCAATCCTTCAAAAACCATTGCTTTTATACCATACAATATCCACAGTTGTCACACACTAGCCTCTTCTACAATTTCAGAAGAATGATTCACGCATAAATAATAGCCTAAAAGGGAAAAATTACAGGCTATAGGCTATTCATCAAAAGCCTATAGCCTATTTGGGAAAAGGTACTAGACTTTTTGGAAGAAAGTACCTATCTGTTTGAAAAGGGATGCCTACCCATTCAGAAAGGAATGCCTACCCATTTGGATAGCGACAAGTATCCATTTTAAAACATATATGCTTTGATTTCAAAACACCTATGTTTCCCCGGATAAACATATATGTTTTAAACAAGGGATAAATATCCGGCAACCCCTTCCGCACACCGTTCACCATCAATAGCGGCAGAAACGATTCCGCCTGCATAGCCGGCACCTTCGCCGCAAGGGAAAAGGCCTTTCAAGGTTATATGCTGGTAGCTTTCCTTGTCGCGCAAGATACGGACGGGAGAAGAGGTACGGGTTTCCACCCCGATCATTACTGCATCGTTGGTCAGGAAGCCTTTGGAGACTTTACCGAAATGGCGGAAGCCCTCGCGCAAGCGACCGGTGACGAACTCCGGCATCCAGAAATGCAGCGGAGATGCCAGCAAGCCGGGTGTATAAGAGGATTCGGGGAGATCGAAAGAGTTTTTCTTATTCACGAAATCAACCATCCGCTGTGCAGGGGCGGTTTGCTTCATCCCACCGTTCAGCCAGCAAAGTTCTTCCAAACGTTCTTGGAAAGCCATCAACGCTAATGGAGAATCCGACTCTACCCTCTCTCCATTATTCATTATTAATTCTTCATTATTCATTAGCGAAGTATAGTCTTCCGGACGTACCTCCACCACCATGCCGGAGTTCGACCAGCGGGAACCACGATTGGAAGGAGACATTCCGTTGACCACTACCTGCCGAGGACCGCTTGCTGCCGGGACAACGAATCCACCGGGACACATGCAAAAAGAATAGACTCCACGCCCGCCGGACTGCGCCACAAAGCTATATTCGGCTGCCGGCAGATAGTTGCCTCTGCCTTCCTTGCGATGATATTGTATCTGGTCGATCAACATCTGCGGATGTTCCAGTCGGACACCGACAGCAATGCCTTTGGCCTCGATCGGGATTTGCCGGTCATGGAGGTAGCGATACACGTCGCGGGCGGAATGGCCCGTTGCCAGAATGACCGGCCCTAAAAAACTTTCGCCCGTATTCGTTTCAACCCCTATGACTTCCTCCCCTCGGATAACCAAGGCGTCCATTCGTGTCTCGAAACGGACTTCCCCGCCACAACGGATGATCTGCTCGCGGATATTCTCGATCACACGCGGCAACTTGTCCGTACCGATATGCGGATGGGCATCAGCCAAGATCGAGGTACTCGCCCCGAACTGGCAGAAAACATTCAGAATCTTATCGACCGAACCCCGCTTCTTACTGCGAGTGTAAAGCTTGCCATCAGAATAGGCACCGGCTCCCCCTTCTCCGAAGCTGTAGTTGGATTCTTCGTCCACTTTATGCTCGCGACTGATCAAGGCGATATCCTTTTTACGTTCGCGCACGTTCTTCCCGCGTTCGATCACGACCGGACGCAGGCCAAGCTCTATCAGGCGAAGGGCGGCAAACAAACCACCCGGTCCCGCTCCTACCACCACGACAGGTTTCCCGGCCGACACGTCTTTATATTCCACCGACCGGAATTCCGGTTCGTCCGGCACCTCATCAATAAAAGCACGCAGCTTGACATTCACAAAGATAGTCCGCTGACGTGCATCGATGGAACGCTTCAGCACACGGACAGCGTGAATGTGCGGGACAGATGTTCCCGTTTCACGGGCTACCACCTGCTTCAACGACTGTTCGCTGGCTGCCTCTTCGGGCAGTATACGAAGTTGTAATTCTTGTATCATCGTTATTTCTTTAAATTCAAATAAAAAATCAAACCGGCCTGCGCCTTGTATCCGCTCCAGTCCACTTTAAAATCCGAATACCGGCTCTTAAGATTCTGCTTTACGGCATCCCATTCATAAGCAATGTTCACATTCAGCGCGACGTGACGGCACAAACCGAACTTGATACCGAAAGCAGGCTCCACAAAGAAATTCTTGCTGGAAAAATGACCTTCCTGCAGATATCCGGCTGTGGGAACGGATTCGATAAACAGACGATTTGCCTCGTGCACTTTGTTCAGCACGACACCCGCCGAAAACTGTATGTACGGTTCGAATGTAAAGATACTAATTTCTTCCTTAACCAAACGGAAACGGTAAAAGGCTCCGAACTTATATCCTTTGTTGCGCAACTCGAAGTTGCAAGAACCGGAATAATCCGTTATCCCCTTCTTACCTGCCGTATTCATATAGTTGAAAAGAACTCCCGCATGATGGCGGCTCCATTCAAGCCCGACACGGGTGTCCTGTGTCACATAACCGGGGAAATTATCCGTAACCTGCGCATTGCTTACGGGAAGTTCCATCTTATTCAAAAAATCCTCCATATCGGACATCTGGTACGAGCCATGCCCGATATTATATTCGACAGTCAGCGACTGAGCCTGCCCAAGACGACCGAAGAAGAACAGCAGGGCTATAAACAACAATACCTTTTTCATCTCTTCGGGTAGTTTTCAAGGTTAAACGTATAATTAGCATTCTCATATCCCCAATTATCGACGGGAGAGAAACGCAACTCAACCATGCCTGCTTCCTGTCCGGCAAGGGGAAACTCCGTCATGCCATCCGTCACCTTTTCCGCCACAACTTCACCTCCGTAGACGACATCGACTGCCGAACGGTAAGGATACGTCCAAGACAGACGTACGCGGTTCTTTGTCCTATATTCTACCTGAACCTGCGGTTTGGCCTGCTCCAAGTCAAGCGATCCAAGCGAACGGGGACGGTCGGCTTCCGCTTTGAAATAGAGATAGACCTTGTATGTTCCTTTCTCACCGGCATATCGTTTATCGGCATATGAATGAATATCAAAATCCGACCTTCTCGTAGTATAGATATAATTAGCCCCCTTCTTCAGCGTAGTAAACTCAATCCGGTAATGATCGAACCCGTCACGAAACGCCTCATCCACCTCCCAAGAGATTTCAATCAGTCCTTCTTCATTCACCCGATACAGCAAAGGAAGTTCCGTCTCGGTACGCGCATTTACCTTGAGAGGCCAACTGCGCTTTTCCACATAATGTTCAATCCCGACCTGCCCGGCAACCGTCCCGCTGTTCATACGGGCAATAATCTCGCACGACAATTCATAAGAACCATTCGGTATCAGGTCTACATCCAACCGGAAATCACACTGTGTCCCATTGCTTTCCCAGACCATTTCACCCAAGCGGATGATCTGTTTCTCAATTTCGAATCCGGGCAACGGATCGATCTGGCAAACAGCATCACCACTGTTTTCCACCACAAAGGTTCCGTTTTCCACATCATGGATAAACGGGCCATAGAAGTCCACACTCATCGCGACCGAATCGACCTGCCGCTTTTCAAAATCCATAAAATTCTCCCCTAACTGGTACTCGCAGCTTATAAACAGGAAGAAAATACTCACAAATAGATAAACAACACTTTTATTCATATACATATAAACTTATCCGAACAATTGCCGGAAAGCCTCTTCTACCTTGCGCACTTGCACAATTTGCATCTTGCACTTGGACGTGTCGAAGCCTTTCAGGTTATTGTGCGGGATGATAATGCGCGAGAAACCTAATTTTTCCGCTTCCAGGATACGCTGCTCGATGCGGTTCACCGGACGGATCTCGCCCGAAAGTCCCACCTCGCCGCACATACAGATACCCGGTTCGATTGAAATGTCGAGACTGGAAGAAAGAACCGCACTGATCACCGCCAAGTCGATCGCCGGATCGTTCACCTTTAGTCCGCCGGCAATATTCAAAAAGACATCTTTCTGTATCAACTTGAACCCAGCACGCTTTTCGAGTACCGCGAGCAACATATTCATACGTCTGAGATCAAACCCCGTCGCGCTGCGCTGTGGGGTCCCGTAAACGGCCGAACTCACCAGCGCCTGCGTCTCGATCAGGAAAGGACGGATCCCTTCGATCGCCGCCGCAATAGCCACTCCGCTCAGCCCTTCGTGATTCTGCGTCAATAGCAGTTCGGAAGGGTTACTGACTTCTCGAAGCCCGTCTTGGCGCATCTCGTAGATGCCTAATTCAGCCGTACTTCCGAAACGGTTCTTGATGCTCCTGAGTATCCGGTACATATAATGCTGGTCACCCTCGAACTGAAGGACAGTGTCAACGATATGTTCAAGAACCTTCGGCCCGGCAATGCTTCCTTCCTTATTGATATGGCCGATCAGGAGGACGGGCGTGCCACTCTCTTTCGCATATTTCAGGATGGCAGCACTACACTCACGTACCTGTGAAACACTTCCGGGAGAAGATTCGACCACCTCCGTATAAATCGTTTGTATCGAGTCGATAATCAGGAGATCAGGTTGAACGTTACGGGTCTGGACAAATATCTGTTCAAGATTGGTTTCGCAGAGGATGAAGCAATCCGGGTTCTCATGCATGATGCGGTCGGCACGAAGTTTCAACTGGCGGCTGCTCTCTTCACCGGAGACATAAAGCGTGCGGAGTCCCTTCAGTCCCAAGACGGTTTGCAGGACAAGAGTAGACTTACCGATTCCCGGTTCGCCGCCGATCAGGACCAGTGATCCTTTCACCAGGCCACCACCGAGGACGCGGTTCAACTCCTGATCACCAAGATCGATGCGCGTTTCTTCTTCGGAAGTGATGTCCCGAAGCAGTACAGGACGCACAGGACCGGCTCCATCAGGACGGATAAATCCCGCTCCGACACGCTTTCCGGCCGGTTCTTTTGCCACGATCTCCTCGACATACGTGTTCCACTCCCCACAGGAAGGACATTTCCCGATCCATTTCGGAGAATCAGCCCCACAGTTGGAGCAGACATATACTGTTTTTGCTTTTGCCATACCTCTACAACCTTTGTTTTATCACCCGAAAAGATCGAGTGTCAACTGCTTTTTCTCCGCCTCTAACTTACGCAGGTGGCGTTTTCCTTGCGGCGTAACGATTTCCATCTTATCGAAACGGGTACGGATCACAGTTTCGACCGTATAGCTGATATTGACCACTTCACCCAATTCGCTCATCTTCCGTTGTATCTCCAGCACGCAATCAATACACATACCGCTCTTGAAAACAATCTTTTCATCGAACATATCTTTCTTAAAGTCTTCATCGCACATATAGAAGTCGATCGTCTCGCCTCCTTTGTTGTAGATGCCTTTCCAACGGTAACGAGCGTCTTTCAGCACAGGCGAGATGATTTCTATCGTCGCCTTGTTGTCTTTAACCGAAGGCAACTCGTCGGAACGGAGGATGTAATAGTCGAATTGTTCGCGTTTGACCTCCAACGATCCCGAACGGCTACGGTTGTTTTCGTTCAGTTCGCGCAAGGTAAACTTCGTCACCTTCGGATAGCCGCGCACAGCTTCGTAAAAATTCGATTTGCATTTGCAGACGCGAGGCGATGCGCTCAGCAACTCCACCAATTCGCGCGTAACGGTTATGCCAGGCGATTTTTTCCTAAGATTCGTACGCAATAAGGCTATTTCGCGCTGCATCTTTTCCTCGTCGGCCGCCGAACGATCCTGGGCCGGCTGCCCGCCGACCAAAAGGGACGGACGTGCCCACACTTGCATAAATAAGTTGAGAAGGACGGAAATCAAACGGCTGTTCTCACCTGCCACCGACCAGATTTCGCGGAATCCCTCCTGCTGAGCAAAAGACTCGCAATAAACCGTCATCTTGATATCCAGCATGTCTGCCAACGTCCGGACAAGCGAGAGTACCTCTTTTTCCGAACGGTGTTTGATCATGGCATCCATGTAGTTGGACTTGTCACTGAAGTAGTATCGCAGTTCGAGTTTGTTATCAAACTTTATCATGACTTACTCTGTTTTTGGTTTTCGATCAAAGAACGGATTTTTCGACGACGCGCTCACCGGGATCGCCATCACGCACTTACAATCGCCCAACATCCCCAAACGCTGTGCAGCCAGACCGGCGCTAAACATCACGCGCGTATCCAGACGCAAATCCGAAGCCGTGGCACAAGCTGAACCGATCGCAATACCCAAGTCCACCGAATTGATCGCACAAGGAACGGCTTCCGGCTTCTCCACGCAAGTCGGGAATCCACAGTGAGCGCAATTCAAGCCCTGCACCTGCTGACGCGTACCAACAATCATGATGGCTTCAGCCTGAAGGATATTGTCGGCATCACGCAGAAAGAATTTCAAACCGGTTTCGCCGGACATGATAACTAATTCTTCGGAAAGGTGTTTGATATCTTCATCCGTCACCATCGCCACTTCAATAATATCGATGCCTTTCCCTTTCGGAGCTGTCCGGGCGGCTGTCATCATCTGACGAACAGCCTGTAACACATGCTCGTGTCGTATTTCTCTTTCGTTCTGTATCATTTTAATATTGGTTTAGCACGAACAAAGATAAATGAATTCTCCGGAAAAACCACACAAAACAGGAGTAACGACACTAAGCTAATATTACCACCATCACAACCCCAGACAGTGATATGCCAGAAAACATTATGATTTCAATACAAAACTTATTTCGTACCTTTGTGTAACATCCCAAATTAAACATTCGTATCATACTATATTATATTTTGATTCATGAAAATAAAATCTATACGTCAATCACCCGAATATCTTGAACACGCCATATCTTATTTTCAGGATAAATGGGCTACAGAAGAATCGGCACCTGTATATGAAGACTGTTTGCGGAATTGTATTAATGCCGGAAATCCCTTACCGCAGTGGTATCTTTTGATTGACAAAAAACAGATAATTGGCTGTGCCGGATTGATAACCAACGATTTCAACTCTCGTATGGATTTATATCCGTGGCTTGCAGCATTGTATATCGAAGAAAACAAACGAGGGTATAACCTTGGACACTTACTGATAAACCATGCCATTGCAGATACAAAATCTTTCGGATTCAAAACATTGAATCTTTGCACTGATCATATCGGATATTATGAGAAATTCGGATTCAAGTTCGAAGGCTACTGTTACCATCCTTGGGGTGAAAAAACAAGAATTTATCAAATCCATTTATAACACAATTACCATTATTCATATGAAAAATGTTGTATTATATATTGCAATGAGCCTTGACGGATATATCGCAGATAGCAAAGGATCTGTCGATTGGATAAAAGGGCAAAGCGACTCTTCAGAGATGCCGGACACATATTCGCCATTCTTCAAAAATATAGACACAGTTATCTTGGGAAAAAGAACTTACGACCAAATAATAACAGAACTATCACCTGACGAATGGCCGTATTCAGGAGCCACAACATACGTTTTCACACACAGCACGTCAATGACAGACACAAAGGACATCAAATTCACAAATGCTAATCCATGCGGACTTATCGGCACCCTTAAGGAGGAAACAGGCAAAAACATTTGGGTCTGTGGAGGTGCAGACATTGTCAACCAATTAATGAAAGAGGATTTAATCGACATATATCATATAGCAATCATACCTGTCATACTTGGAGGTGGTATAAGATTATTTGACACAACCGATAATCAGATAAACCTGCGATTAATCGAGACAGTAAACTACAACGGTATAACAGAAGTGATTTACGAATCAAGATAATGAGATAGTTTCGTATTTGTTTAAAGCATCCTCAAAAAACGCGGACCGACCGGATGGGAATATCCCAAATCCGTTCAATCCGCGTCAAAATAATCGCTAATATAGATTCAAAACGTTTTAGCAACCACCACCCAACGCCCGGTAGAGAAGGATCTTTTTCCGGCAAAGGTCAGTGATGATGTCGATACGTTCCAACTCGCTATCCAGATAACGTTCGTTAGCGGAGAGCACTTCGAGGAAGCCGACATAGTTCAACTTGAAAAGCTCATTGGCATTGGTGACCGAACGTTGGTGGGCTACGGTTTCCACCTCTTTCAGGCGGACACGCTCCACTTGGTTCAAGCCGGCACAATACAAATCCAATACTTCCGTATAAGCTTTCAAGGCCGTTTCATGATATTGCGACAAGGCAATCCGTTGTGAAGCACGCGCCTCCTCCCACATCGAACGAATCTGGTTCCGCTGGAAAATAGGCGCAGTAATCCCTGCTGCCAGGTCGTAGACCAGCGAAGCGGGTGCAGTAAACCATTTGCCCACGTCAAAGCTATTGAAGCCGCCTCCCGCACCCAGCACCAACGAAGGGTAGAAAGCCGCTTTAGCCGCCATCACATCCGCCTTTGAAGCCAACAATTCCATCTCGGCGGCCCGCACGTCAGGACGCAAGGTCAGCATATTCGCCGGAACACCGTCTGAAAGCGGAAAAGGGATCTGACGCAGTTCTTCAAAACTCATACGCCTGATTTCAAACGGAAAGACACCTAACAGGCAGGCTATCGCACGCTCTTTCTCCCCGATCAGTTGGTCATTTTCCAACAGTTTACTTTCTATCAGTAACATACGGGCATGAAACTGGTCGACAGCCAACTGCGTCTCAGCTCCCTCCTTCTTCAACTGGCGAGTCAACTCGTACGAACGTTTGGAACTGATATGGGCCTCTTCCAATACATCCCGGCGCTTATCCAAACCGATCAGTTCATAATAGTGGACAGCTAATTCGGAAATCAGGACCGACTGCGCAAAACGGGTTGCCTCGACCGAAGCCATCCAGCGGGCTGCAGCCGCCTGTTTCTTACGTGTCAGCTTCCCCCATATATCCGCCTCCCACTGGAAATTCAGGAAAAGTCCGAAATCGCGGTAAGGGTCTGGGATATGTTTGTCTTTCGACAGGGAAGGAACATTAGTCTCGCTGTTCCCCACGCCGTCCATTGTATATTCACCGAAACGGTTGACCGAAGCCCCGATACCAAGACCAACCTCCGGCAACAGTAAGCCTTTTGCCCGTTGCAGGTTGGCCCGGCTCATCGTCACCCGTTCCATGCTTTGCTTGAACGAATGGTTATTCTTCAAAGCGACCTCCACGTATCCCTGCAAGATGGAATCCTGGAAAAACACATTCCACTCCAACGGCTTTACAAATGCAGTGTCATAGGTATGCCCATCTCCTTCCGGCAGTGCGGCACGTTCCCCGTCCGGAGAAAGCTGCGGAGCCTTGCAAGCAGTAAGGCCGATCGCGGCACACAGGCAAGCTGCAGCGATTATCTTAATACTCATATTCTTCTTCATTTGCTTTTTGTTTCTTTTCCTTTAAGTAAGTTGCCAACGATTCAAATATCACATAAAGCCCCGGTATCAGGAAGATCCCCACGAACGTACCGATCAGCATACCTCCAGCCGCTGCCGTCCCGATGGAGCGATTGCCCAAAGCACCAGCGCCACTGGCTATCGCCAACGGGATCAAACCGCTAATGAAGGCAAAAGAGGTCATCAGGATCGGACGCAAGCGGCTGGTAGCCCCCTGGATGGCCGCTCCCATAATACTGACACCTTCTTTGCGGCACTGGTTCGCCACCTCGATAATCAGGATCGCATTCTTGCCCAAGAGACCGATCAGCATCACTAATGCCACTTGGGCATAAATATTATTTTCCAGTCCCACCGCATACAGCAAAAGGAATGATCCGAACACACCCGCCGGAAGTGAGAGGATAACCGGAAGCGGCAGCAAAAGGCTTTCATACTGGGCCGCCAGAAGAAGATAGACGAAGACCAGACAGATCGCGAAAATAACCAAGGATTGTCCACCGGATTCTTTCTCTTCGCGGGCAACACCGGACCATTCTATATCGTAGCCGCGCGGCAACACTTCGGCAGCAATCTCCTCTACGGCTTCCAAGGCTTCACCCGAGCTGACTCCCGGTGCCTGTTCACCGGTAATCATGGCCGAAGTAAACAGGTTGTAACGGGTAATCTGGCTCGGACCGTATACGCGTTCCATTGTCATGAAGTTGGAATACGGAACCATATTTCCCTCTTTATTTTTAGCATACAAGCCGAACAGATCCTCCGGATTCATACGATATTCGGGAGCAGCCTGCAACATTACCTTGTACATTTGCCCGAAACGGACGAAGTTGGAAGAATAGAAACTCCCGACGTATGATTGCAAAGTTTCCATCGACTCGTTCACATCGATTCCTAATTTTGCCGCTTTGGCCAGATCGACCCGCAGCAGATATTGCGGGAAGTTCGGATTGAAACCGGATGTGACACCCGACAGACGGGGATCGGCATTCAGTTTGGCCACAAACGATTTGGCCACCTCGTCCAATTCGGCAAATGTCCCAGCAGTCTTATCCTGCAAACGAAGTTCGAAACCGCTGGCATTGCCGAAACCGGGAACCGTCGGCGGGAGGAAGAACTGGATATCCGCATCCTTGATATGCGACACACGGTCGGCATAGACGCGCATCAGCTCTTCAGCTGTCTGTTCACGTTCATTCCAAGGTTTCAGGTTGATCATCCCCATGCCGAAGCTGGCTCCTTCCGTCTCCGTCATTAAACTATAGCCTGCCAATGTGGAAACTGTTTCCACTTCTTCCAATGGCAACAAGGCGGCCTGCACTTTGCTCAAAGCGGCCTCCGAACGTTCGAGGGTCGCTCCGGGAGGTGCATCGACGTTCACATAGATCATTCCCTGATCTTCATTGGGAATAAAGCCCGAAGGCAGCACAAACGTCATACCCCATGTTGCCAGGCAGAAAACAATCAACGTCGCATACGTCAGGAAACGTCTGTTCAGGAACAAACGCAGATTGATCTTATAACGGCGTTCCAGATGATCGTAGCGCTTATTGAATCCGTCGAAGAAACGCGCCAACAAACTTTTCTTCACCTTTTTGTCATGCGAGACAGGCTTCAGCATCAAGGCGCAGAGTGCAGGAGACAGCGTCAGGGCATTCACACCCGAAATGACAATCGCCACCGCCAGCGTCAATGAGAATTGACGGTAGAAAATACCGACCGTACCAGACATAAAGCCTACCGGGACGAATACGGCAGACATCACCAGGGTAATGGCAATAATCGCCCCACCGATCTCACGGATGGCAGCTTCGGTGGCTTTTGCCGGTGGAAGTTTCTCGTTGTGCATCTTCACATGCACCGCCTCCACCACAACAATGGCATTATCAACCACGATACCGATTGCCAGTACCAGCGCGAACAACGTCAGCATATTGATGGAGAAGCCCAACATCTGCATGAAGAAGAAAGTCCCGACAAGCGAAACAGGAACGGCTATCGCCGGAATCAACGTCGAACGGAAATCCTGCAGGAACAAATATACCACGATAAACACCAGCAAAAAGGCTTCCAACAGCGTCCGGAGCACAACCGAAATCGAAGCGTCCAGAAATCGCGAAACATCATACGATATATTATAATCCATTCCGGGAGCAAAACTGCTTTCCTTGATTTCCTCCATCTTGGCTTTGATATTCTGGATCACCTCTCGAGCATTCGAACCCGGACGCTGCTTGATCATGATAGAGGCCGAGGGCTTGCCGTCGGTCATGGAAATCATATTATAATCTTCCGAGTCGAATTCGATCGTCGCCACATCCTTCAACCGGAGGACCGAACCATCCGGTAACGCCTTCAACACAATCTCCCCATATTCTTCGGGAGTGCTGAACTTCCCGCTATATTGCAATACATACTGTAACTGCTGCGGAATCTTATCCGAACTGATACCGGTCTTACCCGGAGCCGCTTCGATGTTTTGCGAACGGATAGCGGCTGTCACCTCCTGCGGCGACATATTATAGGCTGCCAGTCGGTTAGGGTTCAGCCACACACGCATCGCATAATCGCGGCTCCCCATAATCTCGACAAAACCGACACCGTCGATTCGCTTCAGCTCACGCAGGATATTGATATCGGCGAAATTGTACACGAACTTCTCGGTATGCGAACTGTCCGTACTCATGATGTTCAGATACATCAACATACTGTTTACCTCTTTCTCGGTAATCACACCGGCACGGATCACTTCTTCGGGAAGTTCGTCGAGGACTGTCGTCACACGGTTTTGCACATTCACGGAAGCGACATCCGGATCGGTTCCTACTTTGAAATAGATCGTCGTCAGCGACATACCGTCGTTCGTACAAACGGTCGTCATATAGGTCATTCCAGGCACACCATTGATAGCACGTTCCAAGGGAGTCGCCACAGTTTTAGCCATCACATCGGCATTGGCTCCCGTATAACGGGCCGTCACCGTAACGGAAGGCGGAACAATATCGGGAAACTGGGTAATCGGCAAAGAGGTAATAGCCAACAAACCCAGAAAAACAATCACAACAGAAATGACACCGGACAGAATCGGGCGTCTGATGAATATCTCAAACATACGGCTTACTTATTATTTTCGACTTCATCAGACAATTCCAATTGTTTACGGACCGTTTCAGTATCCACAATTTCAGGCGTAATAACCATTCCGTCACTCACTTGCTGAACTCCTTCATAAACGATCAGTGTATTGTCAGGCAGGTCTTTCGTTACATAATAGGCACCATGACGGGAGAGTGGTTCGAAACTGCGAACACTCACTTTGCCTTCTTCATCAACGGTATACACGTAAGTAAAATCCTGAATCTCGAATGTCGAACGTTGCGGGACCAATATCACGTCTTCCATTTCTGTCAGCATACGGATTTTACCCGAAACACCATGTCGCAACAGGCGGTCCGGATTGGCAAAACGCGCACGAAAAGCAATGGAACCCGTACCACGTTCAAAATCACCTTCTACGGTTTCGACCGTTCCTTTGTACGGATAGGTTGTCTGATCCGACAGGATCAATTCCAGGTTATTATACTCCGGTTGCTCCACTCCGCTCAACTGCGTACGTTTATATTCGAGATATTCTTTCTCGTTAATCTTGAAATAGGCAAACATTTCCGAAACATCCGTCAGGGAGGTCAACAAGCTGGACGGCGTGACCAAGCTACCGACCTTAAACGGTATGCGGTCCACATATCCTTCAAAAGGAGACGTGATGGTCGTATATGAATAATTCGTTTCCGCACGAAGCAAACGCGATTTAGCCTGCTGTACCCGCAAACGGGCGACATCGGCTTCCGCCAATGCCTGTTCCAAGCGGATCGGCGAAATGATGTCCTTTTCCACCAAGCGCTTTACACGGTCCGCTTCGACTTCCGCCATTTTCAACTCGACCTGCACCTGCTTATAGTTGGCCTGCGCTTCTTTAACCTCTTCATACAGTTCGGCAGAGGAAAGCTTGAACAAGACCTGTCCCTTCTTCACGTGCTCTCCTTCGTCAACCAGGACATCTTCAACGAACCCTTCCACTTTCGGTTTGATTTCCACAAACTGGACAGCCTGCACATCGGCTACATACGATTGGGCCACTTCAATACTCGTAGCTGCCAGCTTCACCACCAGCGTATTGTTTTTACTTCCGGATTTTTTTTCATGGCTCCGGTTACAAGAGGTAAAAAAGCTGGCTATTAAAAATAAAAAAGGTAAATAGTTAAAAAATAATCTTCTCGTCATAAATCGTTTCTGATTAGTTTATTTTTAGGTTATAATTATACATATGATAAAGCGTGCAATATCAGGGATACGACAAAACATCCCGCATACCGGCACAACATACCCATACACGCTCTGAAAAATAAAAAGAATCGGATAAGACCTAAATCAGATAGGAACAAAACCAGACAAAACTCTGGGTTTTATGAAG
>CEAB01041157.1_pt1 | contig 63756 bp, 46 predicted proteins | sample 557651 | NCBI WGS metagenome assembly CEAB01 (sample SAMEA3182046, study PRJEB8094) | gut metagenome | biome: human; feature: gut; material: Stool; isolation source: human stools | place: Canada | collected 2011-11-15 | reverse complement strand
CCGCAATCCTTCTTGATGTGAATCTGCCTGACCGTGCCGGACTTCATGGAACCATCGGCGCATTTGAATGCTAGCGGACGGCTTTTGCGGTAGCGCATCCAGCCGATCTTGGGCAACTTCACGCGGCCGTTAACATCATCGATATGTTCAGGCTTGAACTGCGGAATGCGAAAGCCGTCTCCAATATCTTTTGTTTTGAATTTCGGCCATTCTTTGCGGGCAGAATCACTTTTGGGACGAAAACTGTCGGCAATGGCGCGATCGAGATCTTTGAGCGCCTGCTGCAGAGGTTGGGACATCGCCTCTTTGAGAAAAACAGTCTTTTCCTCTTTCTTCCATTTAACAAGCTCGAGGCATAGCTCTTTGTAGCGCAAGAGAGACAAACCGCTTTTCTTGCGTTCGTTTTGCAGTTCCAGGGCTTTGTTGAACACGAAACGACGACAGCCGGCGTTTCTGCTCAATGCAGAACGCTGCTCGTCTGTCGTATGGAGTTCGTACTGGAAACCGCAGATGATTTTCATGATCAGAGAATCATGCCTGAAATTTTGTATACGCGCCAGCATTGCCCGTTTTTTTATCGTGCGGTGCACGATCGGCCTTATATCCCCTGGCTGATCAGGGGCTTTACGGCCTCTACTGTAAAGTTCAGAACGTCGCGACGGACAGGCAGAATACCAAACATCCGGAACAATACCGCCGAGTTTCGGTCCGATTCAGCAAGAAACAAAATTCCCGAGAGAAAGTCCAAGCACCAAGAGAACTTGACCTTTTTTCACGTTCGTGAAAAGGTTACAGTATGCGCTGACTGAATATGGAAAAACGTTACAAAACAGCGGTGCTCAATGTCGAAAAACGTTACTGAGACTTCTGCCGGAAAACCGTTCCTTGAACGCCAAGCCTTGCAGTAACTCATCTCCTGGAAGAAAGCACCCCGACGCAATGCTTTGTGTGTTGTCGGCGCACGTCAGATCGGCAAAACAATGCTTATTCGTCATTTTGCGCGGCAACACTACGAACACTTTGTAGAAATCAACTTTGCTACGGAACCGTTGGCAAAGGCTGTGTTTTCCGGTTCGCTCAATGCCGAGGCCGTCATTACGGCGCTCTCCGCTTATGCTCGCCGTCCGTTGGTCCCAGGCGAAACGCTTATCTTCCTTGATGAGATTCAGGAATGTCCGCAAGCTCGTGCCGACATCAAATTTTTAGTGGCAGACGGACGATTCGACTACATCGAATCAGGATTTCTCTTGGGTGCTGAAACAAAAAACGGCCCTTCCTTGCCCGTGGGCTATGAGACACGGTTAACGATGTATCCGTTGGACTTTGCGGAGTTCTGTACAGCCTGCGGCCTTCAATCCGTGACGTTCGAATACCTCAAAACCTGTTTTGAGACATTGCAGCCGGTTGCCGAGTCCGTTCACGACAGTATGCTGCGGCTCTTCTACACCTACATGGTCGTCGGCGGAATGCCTCAATGTGTGAGCACCTACCTTGCCACACACGACATCGGTCAGGTTCTTGCCGTCCAAAACGACATCCTTGATCGCTACCGCCAAGACATCACGCGTTCTGGCGGACGGGACATGGAAAAGGTTCTGAAAACCTTTGAGGCCATTCCTTTCCAATTGGCAACTAAAAATCGACGCTTCATGCTTTCCGAGATTGCAAAAACGGCGAGACCGCTGCGGTATGAAAATGCTTTTGCACTGCTTGCAGACGCCGGCGTGGCTATGCCGTGCTACAACGTCACTCGGCCAACAACTCCGCTTGCGTCAAACGAAAAGCGAAATCTCTTCAAGCTTTTCTTGTGCGACACGGGTCTGCTCGCTGCAGCAAGCTTGCAGAACATCCAGTTCGACATTCTGCAAGGCAATGTCGGTGTCAATCAAGGAAGCATCCTGGAAAATCTGTTTGCCCAGCAACTGCATGCCAACGGTTTTGCCCTGCGCTACTTCCAGGCAAAAAGTTTAGGTGAGGCGGATTTCCTCATCCAAGACGGAAAAACCATCGTTCCCATCGACATCCGGGCTGGCAAAAACTACAAGAAGCACACCCCGCTGACAAATGTCCTTGCCGTCAACAAATGGGACCTGAAGCAAGCCATTGTCTTTTGCCGCGGCAACATCGAAAAAGGCAACGCCGTAACCTACCTGCCTTGGTATATGGTGCCTTTTGTTGTTCCCCATGCCGCCGTCTCCGGTGCGATGCCGGTTGTCGACTTATCGGCGTTACAACAAGAAAAGAAGTCGTCAAACAGGCTGGCCCAAGTCAGTGGCTTATTCGAAGAATCGGCAAAACCAAGGTGATCGGCTGCTTCGTGTCGAAGAATTGCCGAATTTTTCTCAAAACCCATCCGTCGGGATATGGCGCGCTTCGGATAGTGGAATAATCTCGCTCCCATACCGTTTCGCAAACAAAAGACCATGTCCACCGTCTTTCACAAGTCACTTGCCAAGACCGACAACGATTTTCCGCGCCGCGGCCTCACATTTGTGGCCGCCACAGCCTGCCTTATCTGCACCTTTATTGCTGCGGCCATCGCCATTCCGATGATGGCTGAGTGGCGAAGCGGGCTGAGCTTGAGCGAATCCGAAATAGCCATGACGGTGGTGAGCTATTTCGCCGGTTGCGTGCTCACGCTTTTTTTCTTTGCGCGCCTTTCGAATTTCTTCGGCCGCAAGCCGGTGGTTCTCGCTGCACTTTTGCTCGGCATGGCGGCAAGCCTCATGTACGCCAATGCACTTGAGGCCTCTGAAATCAACATCGGTCGTTTTCTGCAGGGTTTTTCCTGCGGCTTTGCGTCCAGTGCCGCGATGTCCTGGGTGGTTGACTCGGCCCCGCTCAAGTATCCCTGGCTCGGCACGGCTCTGACGGCGGCAGGGCCCAATATCGGTTTGTCGCTCGGTACTCTGATCACAGGTGTGGTGCTTGAAAGCGGGGTTTTGACGCCTGCCGAACTTTTTGACTGCGCTGTTGTGCTTCTCGTTGTTTGTGCCGGGTTGGCGTTTGCTTCCACCGAAACCATGCGCTTTGGAAGCGAATCTCTGGGCAGCGTCTTTGTACCCAAGATCGCCTTGCCCGTGCACCTGCGTCGTCGTTTTTTCGCAAGCGCCATTGCTTTTGTGGGAACCTGGGGTGTTGGCAGCTTTCTTCAAGGCTTTTCGGCGTATCTGTGTCAGGCTGTTTTCGGACACAGCAATGCACTCCTTGCCGGTGTCCTGTATCTCGTTTTGATCGTTCCCAATGCGACCATGGGTGTCTTTGCCGGGCGATTTGAGCCTCGTCCCACGCTCAAGCGCTCCATTTTGCTCTTTACAGCGGCAGCTCTGGTGGCTTTCGGAACGCTCATTCATCCGTCTGTATGGGTATTGTTGATCAGTATTGCCTTGACAGGTGCCGGCAACGGTGCGGCCTGTTCAAGCGGTCTGCGTTTCCTCCTGGCGGGAACTTCGATTCAGGAACGTGCCGGCGTCATCTCGGCACTTTATTTGTCGGCTTACGTGGGCTCGGTGATTCCCAACCTCGTGATTGCTTCCATGCCGATGCCGGTGACGGAAACCATGATGGCCATCGGTTTTTCCGTATGGGTACTGCTGACCTTCATTGGCGTATGGGGTTGCTTGGCCCGCATCCGTTAGACTTCGTTGATCAATGGACTCAGCGGAGCTGCAATGGATATCGAACTGAGGCTTGGGAAGCCTTCGGATTACGCCGAAACCGAGAATGTCGTTCGCGAGGCGTTTTGGAACGTCTATGCACCGGGATGCTGCGAGCACTATCTGGTGCATGTCATACGCGAAAGCCATAATTTCGTGCGAGAGCTCGATTTCGTGGCGGTTTCGGAAGATCAAATCGTCGGCTGCGTGATGTTTGTCAAGGGCACCGTTCTAGGCGACGACGGTGTGACGCATGAGGTTCTGACGCTCGGTCCACTCGCTGTCCTCCCGTCATTTCAGAACAAAGGCATCGGTCGCCGTCTGATCGAACACGCACAAATCGAAGCCGCCCGTCAGGGCTACAAGGCAATCATCCTGTGCGGCGAGCCTCGGTACTACGCTCGAGCGGGTTTTGAGGCTGCGGAAAAATTCGGCATTCGCACCGCTGAAAACAATTACTTTGCGGCACTGCAGGTATACCCGATTCAGAAAGGCGGGCTCGATTCTCTTAGCGGACGGTACACGGAAGACGCGATCTACAACATTGACGAGAGAGCCGCCGCCGAATTCGATCTGAATTTCGCTCCAAAAGAGAGAATCGAAGGCACGCCAACACAAAAACGCCTCTTAGAAATCCTCAAGCAGCAAAGACCTTTTGACGGCACACAAGTCTCTGGACACTGATATTTCAGAGAAAAATTTGCAGGCCGAAAAAAATTTGTGCGTGCTCTTGGCAAATGCTTAATTTTCTGTAGAATGCGCAGTCGTTGTGCAGAACACAGCGCTTTTGACAAAAAACAAGAACTCTCTGAGGACTTGCAATTTTCAAAAGAGTCTGTAAAATGCGCTTCTCTTCAGATGAAAGTTTGAAGAACAAATTGATCCGAACGGAGTGGTAGTTCAGTTGGTTAGAATACCGGCCTGTCACGTCGGGGGTCGCGGGTTCGAGTCCCGTCCACTCCGCCACGATTGATTTGAAAATTTGAAAAGCTCTGCGGAGTGGTAGTTCAGTTGGTTAGAATACCGGCCTGTCACGTCGGGGGTCGCGGGTTCGAGTCCCGTCCACTCCGCCAAAGCACCAAATGCCCTGTGGATTTTTAGTCTACGGGGTTTTTGTTTTGTACGGTAATGAAGTGGCCAAAAAAAGAAACCGACGCCCGCAGTCGACACCGGTCTCTTCTCCTATCACTCCATTCCGTCTACAAACTGCCTCCCTTGAGCGTTGTAGAAGTCCCTGCTCGAGGCTGCCAACGCATGGCGCGGCGTTCGACAACGCCCACGATCCAGTCAAGCACCAAGGCAAACGCTGTGAGCACAAGAACCCCCGCCATGACGGTGTTGATGTCAAAGACACCTTCGGCCTGAAGAATCAGGTAGCCAACACCGTGGCTTGAACCAAGGTATTCACCGACCACCGCGCCGACAAACGCCATGCCGACCGACGTATGAAGAGATGAAAACACCCAGCTCATGGCAGACGGCAGATAAACGTTCTTGAGCAACTGCTGCCGATTGGCACCAAGCATACGAACCGACGCCAACACATTCGGGTTGACCTCACGCACGCCCTGATAGACGTTGAAGAACACGATGAAGAAAACGAGCGTGACGCCCAGCGCCACCTTGCTGGCAATACCCAAACCGAACCACACCGCAAAGATCGGAGCGAGAATCACGCGGGGCATGGAGTTGAGCCCCTTGATAAAGGGATCGGCCACCGCCGCAGCAAAGGGCGACAGCGCAAGCCACATGCCGACCAAACCGCCGCTTACCGTGCCGAAAGCAAACGCAAGTATCGTTTCCACAAGCGTCGTCCACAAGTGCGCATAAATGTCAGCGTTGACGACAAACCAATCCCAAATTCTTGAGAAAATCACCAGCGGTTCGCCGAAGAAAAACGCCGCTTGATTATCGTTATCAAAAACGAAGGCAGGTATGAGACCTGGTTTGGTGAGCGCCCACCAAACGAAAAAGATCGCAGCCAGAAGCCCGAATTGCCAAACTCGAAGTTTGAGACGGTACTTTGCCACTTGATTGCTGTTCATTCTTTGTCTCCCGAGTCTAATTTCCGCTTTTTTCTACGGTTGTACTTTTCTTTGCTGCTGCGCGTAGCCCTTCAAAACCTCTTCACGCAACACCGACCAGATGGCCGTGTGCAGCTCAATGAATCGGGGCGTCACGCGTACCTCACTGACATCTCGGGGTCTGGGCAGATCAATCGTAAACTCACCGATGGGATGGCTCTCGGGGCCCGCACTCATCACCACGACGCGATCGCTCATGGAGATGGCCTCGTCCAAGTCGTGCGTGATGAAAAGCACGGCTTTGCGCTTTGCCTGCCAGAGATTAAGAAGCTCGTTTTCCATCAGCTGACGCGTCTGAATGTCAAGCGCGGAAAAAGATTCGTCCATCAGAATGATGTCGGGATCCTTGATCAGCGTCTGAGCCATCGCCACGCGCTTTCTCATGCCGCCCGAGAGATGGTGCGGATAACGATCTTCAAAGCCGGTCAACCCGACGCGCGCCAACCACTCGCGGGCTCTTTGAGCAGCCTCTTTCTCAGGCACCCCCTCGAAAAGAAGTCCTGCCGCCACATTGTCCAGAGCACTCTTCCAGGGCATCAGGCTGTCGGCCTGAAACATGTATCCGGCTCGGCGATTGAGGCCGACAAGCGGTTCACCGAAGATGCTGACAGTACCGGCGCTGGGCTCCAAAAGTCCTGCGCTCATATTGAGCAGTGTGGATTTGCCGCAGCCGGTGGGGCCGACGACACTCACAAACTCACCGTCGGCCACCGTCAGATCCACATTTTTGACAGCCGTGTAGGTGGACAGGGTCCCGGAATCGTCACTCACAAAAGTACAGGCAATGCCTTTGAGTTCTATTGCAGCTTGAGACATTTGATTCTTAGTGTTGTTTTTCAAAAATGAACTTGCCTATGCTCAAATACGCACCGCTCAGTCAGGGTACTTCTTGTGCGCCGCTTCCACAAAACGGTTCGTAAAGACAGCCTTGTAGTCAGGCTTAAAGTCGGCGAGCTTGTCGTTGATGATCTGCAGCGACTTAAAGGAGATCTCAGGCGCGTGTTCCGGAATGAATCCGTCCTTGGAAAGCGCAGGGCGGTTCTTCAAGAAGCCCGTGACGTAGATATCCTTGTTGCCGAGGAAATACGACTCCGGAACAGCTTTGACGATGTCTTCGGCCGTGGCCTTGGCAAGCCAGCGATTGGCACGCACCACGGCGTTGGTAAGTCCCTGGACAATGTCCGGATTCTCCTTGATGTAGCGCGTCGGCGCGTAGAGACAGCCCGCAACCATGGGACCGCCGAAAATCTTGTCGCTTTCTTCCACGACACGCGTATCGGCCACGATGCGGATCACATTGTCCTTTTCGAGCGTGGCGATCACCGGATCGAGATTGACAAACGCATCAATCTGCCCTGCGCGCATCGCGGCAACGGCAGCAGCCGACGCACCCACGCCGATAAAGGAGACGTCCTTGGGCTCAATGCCGGCATTGCGCAAGATGAAGATGGCAATCGCGTGCGAGCTTGAGCCCGGAGCCGTCACGCCGATCTTCTTGCCTTTGAGCTCGGCCATCGACTTGAAATCAGGCATCGTTTTGTTGCTCACTGCAAAGACGCACTGCGGCGCTCTGCCCTGCAGGACAAATGCCTGCATTGCTTGGCCTCGGGCTTGCATCGACAAGGTGTGCTCGAAAGCGCCCGACACAACATCTGCGGAGCCGCCGACAACGGCCTGCAAGGAGCGCGAGCCCCCCTGAAAATCAATGATCTCGACGTCAAGTCCTTCATCCTTGAAGTAACCGAGACTTTCGGCAATGGAGATCGGCAGGTAGTAGTAGAGCGCCTTGCCGCCCACAGCGATTTTGACGGACTTGCTGCTCGCAAAGACCGGCGGCACGGAACACATGGCGGTAGCCGCAGCGGCTGAGGCGATGAGTTGACGACGAGTGAAAGGCATTTTTGTCTCCCTAATAAAAAACGCACATCCCCGAAAGGTGTGCGTCTGTTGTCCAGTGACGTATTGTCTTGATTTTTAGTCTTCGAAGGTCGTTGGAAGCTTCGGATTTCGTTGAAGTCTTTCGGTAACTCGACTCCCCTCTTCTCACACTTCCTGCGCCGACGCACCCGCGCACGCCCTCTCCGTGTCTACCGATAGCAGCAGACCCAGAGACAGCAGGCACAATCGACCGTAGGCCTTCGCAAGAGGGCTCTTCTCAATAAGAGTCGGTCGTATATGCGTCATTTGCGTTTCCCATCGATGGTGCTCACCGGAGCACCGATGCGTGAAACGGTAGCGCGTTGAGTTTTACCCGTCAATAATTGAAATTGCCTAGAACAACCAACGGACGACAAAAAACCTCGCAAAATCAACATCCTGCGAGGTTCTATCAGCTGTATTGGTGGTGGATGCTGAGAGTCTCGAACTCCCGACCTACGCCTTGTAAGGGCGCCGCTCTACCAACTGAGCTAAGCATCCGACCTTTTTCAGCTCGTCATCAAACGAGTCAATTATTGTACAGCATCCTTAAGCTTTTTGCCAGCGCGGAACTTCGGCTGCTTGCAAGCGGCGATCTTGATGGTTTCGCCGGTCTGCGGGTTGCGACCCGTGCGTTCAGAGCGTTCGGAAACCGTGAAGGTGCCGAAGCCAACCAACGACACGTCCTCACCCTTCTGCAGGGAGGTCGTCACAGCTTCGATGAAAGCTTCGAGAGCGAGGCCGGCCTTGGCCTTGGTGATGTCGGCAGACACGGCGATCTGTTCGATCAGTTCGTTCTTGTTCATGGGTATCCCCTTAGTGTTGTTACGCCCTGAGGGCGGTCAAAGAAAAATCCTGAGCACTATAGCCTAAAAACTTCGCAAGACCAAGCAAAATCACACGAAAGCCCAGAAAAATAAGGCAATGTTGGTTTTTTTGCGTCACTTTTGTCCAACAAAGCTTCTCTCTCGAGCCTTTTGGGCCGCGTTTCGCCTCTCCGGGCAGGAAAACGCCCGCTCGAGACTTTCTCAAACGGGCGTCTTTACAGCGTCAGTCAGACGACTGCTGCATCAGCAATTGCAGTGACCACCGGCAGTCGTCGGTTCTCCGGAGTCGGAGTCCTGAGCCTGCGCGACGACGTCGGCGACAACCTCCTTATCCTTCTTGGGCTCAAGCGGAGTGGGTTTGCTCACAAGCGCCTCCTCAAGCACCTTATCGATCCAGCGAACCGGGACGATCTCCACAGCCTGCTTAACGTTGTCAGGCACTTCCTCGAGGTCCTTGACGTTTTCTTCCGGAATCAGAACCTTCTTGATCCCGGCTCGAACGGCCGCAAGAAGCTTTTCCTTCAGACCGCCGATTTCAAGCACTTCACCGCGCAGCGTAATTTCACCGGTCATGGCGATGTCGCTGCGAACCGCAATGCCGGTCATCGCGGAAGCCAAAGCCGTCGTGATGGCGGCGCCGGCACTCGGACCGTCCTTCGGAACGGCTCCTTCGGGGAAGTGGATGTGCCAGTCGGTCTTGGCGAAGATTTCCGGATCAATGCCAAGCTTGGCGGCGCGGGCACGAACCACGCTCAAGGCAGCCTGCACGCTTTCCTTCATCACGTCGCCCAGCGAGCCGGTACGAACCACGTTGCCGCGCCCGGGGAAACACACGGCTTCCACCGCAAGCGTATCTCCGCCCACACTGGTCCAAGCCAGGCCGTTGACCTGACCGACGCGAGCTTCCGTAGGCGCCACGCCGTACGTGAACTTGCGAACGCCCAGATAGTCGTGCAGGTTTTTCGGAGTCACGCGAACCTTACGCACGCGAACCTTCGCGCTCTTGACTTCTTCGGTGCCGGCTTGGGCGGCCTTGGCAGCCATTTCATCCTCACGCTCGCACTGCTGACGGACAATCTTGCGAAGGATCTTGCTGATGGCGCGTTCCAGACCGCGCACGCCGGCTTCACGCGTGTAGAAGCGAATGATGTCGAGCACCGCTTCCTGGGTGATTTCGGCTTCGGTCTTCTTGAGTCCGTTCAAGCGCATCTGCTTCGGAAGGAGATGCTCCATCGCAATGTGCACCTTTTCGTCTTCGGTATAGCCCGCAAGATCGATGGTTTCCATACGATCGAGCAAAGGCGGATCGATGGCGTAGCTGTTGCTCGTTGCCACGAACATCACGTCGGAAAGGTCAAAACCCACATCCACATAGTGATCTTCGAACTCGCGATTCTGTTCGGGATCGAGTACTTCGAGCAAAGCGGCCGAAGGATCGCCCCGCACGCCGGAACCGATCTTGTCGATTTCGTCCAAAAGGAAGAGCGGATTTTTCACGCCCACCTTGGCCATGGCCTGAATGATCTTGCCCGGCATCGAACCGATGTAGGTGCGGCGGTGACCGCGGATGTCGCTCGAATCCTGCACGCCGCCCAAAGCCACGCGCACGTACTTGCGGCCCGTGGCGCGGGCGATCGATTCACCTAGACTGGTCTTGCCGACGCCGGGAGCGCCCACCAGACACAGAATCGGCGACTTGATCTTGTCGACTCGACGCTGCACGGCCAGGTATTCCAGGATGCGCTCCTTGACCTTTTCCAGACCCCAGTGATCGGCGTTGAGGATTTCCTCGGCCTTCTTGAGATCCTTGTTGACTTCGGTCTTTTCCTTCCAGGGCAGCGAAATCAGCGTCTCGATGTAGCCGCGAACCACCGTGGCTTCGGCGTTCGAAGGCGACATCTGCTTTAGCTTGTTGAGTTCTTCCAAGGCCTTTTCTTCTGTCTTGGCAGGCATGCCGCAGGCCTTGATCTTGTCGCGCAGGATCGTGATTTCGTCGTTGCCGTCGGCTACTTCATCATCGGCACCGAGTTCCTTGCGGATCGCCTTGATCTGCTCGTTGAGGTAGTAGTTGCGCTGATTCTTCTCCATCTGCTTCTTGACGCGGCCATGGATACGGCGTTCGACCGCCAAAATGTCCATTTCGTTGTCAAGAATGTCGATGATTTCGTTCAGGCACCCCTGAAGCGTCGTCTGGTCCAGAATCTTCTGCTTGCGGGCATTGTCAACGGGCAGTTGGCTGGCAACAGCGTCGGCCAAAGCCATGGCCGTCGCGCTTTCGCGAATCGGCTGTAGCACCTCTTCGGGCAGCTTCTTGCTTTCCTGTGCGTATTCGATGAAGCGCTGCAGGACAGCTCGGCGGGAGGCCTCTTCGTTGGTCGTTCCCTGCACCACGCACGGATGCGGCGTGTAGGTTGCGCTGTAGCCGTCCTTCGGATTGGAGCGGATGCTTTGAATGTCAATGCGCTCGTCGGCCTCAACGAGCACTTTAAGCGTGCCGTCGGGCAGTTTGAGCATCTGAAGCACACGCGCCAGGGTTCCCGTCTTGTACAAATCTTCAAGCTTGGGATCGTCCCTGCCGCTTTCCTTCTGGGTCACCAGCGCAATCTTTCTGTCGCCGTTCATGGCAGTGCGCACGGAACGAATCGTAAGCGGACGGCCGATGAAAAGCGGAAGCACCGTGTGAGGAAACACCACCAGGTCGCGGATGGGAAGCAAAGGAGCCTGCATCGGCGCGGCTTGCGTGACGTTAACGTTTTCAGTCATAAATCGGGTTCTCGTAATCGAAAAAAGTTTTCCGGACAGCTTATATGGAGACAATTTCAGCCATTTTCAAGCCGAACGAATGCTCCGCGAAACAAAAGAGCCGATCCGGCAGGCTTGCGCCTTGTGTTGATTCCATTGTACGAACAAACGGAGTCGCCCAACCGCAGCAAACCGACTGTTTGCTCATGGTTGGCAAAAATAACTGAAGATCAGGCAAAGAAAGATGCAAAAGCGACCGATTACGGCCGTCTGAGTCAGAGGCAAGACAGCCCGCAGACCGTCTTGCTCTCCTCATAAAAATTGGCGATCGGAAAGAGGATTCTCCGCCTTAGGAGAAGGCCTCTTACTTGTCGACCGAAGCCTGAACGGCAGTGCGGGGCCCTTCGATGAGTTCGGCGCGCACATTGCCTTCCTTGACGTCACCTTCGACCTCAAGCTTCACAGTACCGACTTCGGGCTTGGCGGGCACTTCAAACATGGCATCGAGCAGGGACGATTCCACAATGCTGCGAAGACCTCGAGCGCCGGTCTTGCGTTGCATCGCCTTGTGAGCAATGGCGGCAAGCGCTTCAGGCGTGGTTTCAAACGTGACGCCTTCCATGGCAAACAGTTCGGCGAACTGCTTGATCAAAGCGTTCTTCGGTTCGGTGAGAATCGAGATGAAAGCCTTTTCGTCGAGTTCGTCAAGCGTGGCGACAACCGGCAGACGCCCCACGAGTTCGGGAATCAAACCGTATTTCACCAGATCGGCAGGTTCGGCCTGTGCAAAAAGGTCGGTGAGCGTTTCCTGCGATTCGCTGTGCACCTGCGCGCTGAAACCGATGCCGCTTTTCACGGAACGGCGGCGAACGATCTTTTCAAGTCCGTCAAAGGCGCCGCCGCAAATAAAGAGGATGTTGCTCGTGTCAACCGCCACCATCTTGCCGCGAGGATTCTTACGTCCGCCTTCTGCAGGCACATTGCAGACCGTGCCTTCGATGAGTTTCAAAAGCGCCTGCTGAACGCCTTCGCCCGAAACGTCGCGCGTGATCGACGGATTTTCGCTCTTGCGGGCAATCTTGTCGATTTCATCGAGATAGACAATGCCGCACTGTGCGCGCTCGACGTCGCCGTCGGCCGAAAGCAGCAGCTTGTGGATGATGTTTTCCACGTCTTCGCCCACGTAACCGGCTTCAGTCAGCGTCGTGGCGTCGGCAATCGCAAACGGAACATTGAGCGTGCGCGCGAGCGTCTGAGCAAGCAGTGTCTTGCCCGAACCCGTGGGACCAACCAGCAGAATGTTGGACTTTTGCAGCTCAACGCCTTCGGCCGTGGCCTTGTGCTTCAAGCGCTTGTAGTGGTTGTAGACCGCAACGGACAACACACGCTTGGCACGCTGCTGACCGATCACGTAGTTGTCGAGATGCTCATAGAGCTTCTGCGGCGTCGGAATAGGAGCCGACAGAATATCGGCGACTGCCGCCTCGGAGCTCGAGTCAGACGCAGTCTCGCCATGAGCCGAAGCAGATCCGCCGACAGCCGACATCATGCCGCGAATGCATCGATCGCAGATGAGAAAGCCGCGATGCGTGTCAATGAGCGTTTCGACGTCGTTCTTATGGCGTCCGCAAATAGAGCAACGAAGCTCGTTATTCTTTTCCATGATTTCCTTGAATGTCGGGGTTACTCGCCGCGGCGGGTATAGATGCGGTCAATGATGCCGTATTCGAGCGCTTCGGCCGGGCTCATATAGTAGTCGCGGTCGGTGTCGCGGGTGACGATGTCGAGCGGCTTGCCGGTGCGTTCCGAAAGGATGCCGTTTAAGAGCCCCTTGAGGTCCTGGATTTCGCGAGCCTGAATCTGGATATCGCTTGCCATGCCGCGGCTGCCGCCCGAGGGCTGATGAATCATGATGCGGGAGTTGGGAAGCGAATAGCGCTTGCCCTTGGCGCCGGCCGCCAGAAGGAAGGCCCCCATCGAAGCGGCCATGCCCACGCAGATCGTCTGCACGTCAGGCTTGATGAACTGCATCGTGTCGTAAATGCCCAAACCGGCGTAAACCGATCCGCCCGGGCTATTGATGTAGAGCGAAATATCCTTGTCGGGATTTTCACTTTCAAGGAACAACAGCTGGGCAATCACAAGATTTGCCGATTCGTCGTTGACTTCGCCCGACAGAAACACGATGCGGTCGCGCAGCAGACGCGAATAAATATCGAAGCTGCGTTCACCGCGGCCGCTCTGTTCGATCACCATCGGGATCAATGCGTTTTGAATGTCGTGCATGATTTGATATTTCGCTTGTTGGAACTCCGCCTCACAGGCCGAGCCGTAAAAAATTCAACGCTTCGGTCGCGCTCAAAGCTTTGCGCTCCCGTAGAAACAAAAACGGAAAAAAGCCCGTGGAAGCTAACGCCTCCTCTGTTGCTTTTTCCCGCTTTCGTGTACCTGACAGGCCCTTGGTACGGCTTGACTGCCGGTGCCTCAGAGCCTGTCGGCGCAGATCAGTTCGCAAGGAACCGAATTATTGGCGACCCATGCCGGAGAGCTGCTCGAAGGTGAGCGTTTCTTCGGTGGTCTTGGCCTTGCTGAAGAGGAATTCGAGAGCCTTTTCTTCGAGGACGCGGCTGGCAAGGTTGTTGCGCTGCGTCTTGACGAGGTCTTCGACCACTTCTTCGGGCTGTTCGTAAGCGGCGGCGAGCAAAGAAGCGCGGGCCTTGATGTCGTCGTCGGTGGCTTCAAGCTTGTTCTGGTCGATGATCGCGGTGATCATCATGCCGATGCGAGCCTGCTTCTTGGCGGGCTCAAGGAAGAGATCCAGCGGAGCGCCTTCCTTGTTCTTCTGACCGGTCATGCCGTAGAGCATCTGCTGGAAGTTTTCGCGCAGACGTTCCTGTTCGGAGTGAACGATGGCGGCGGGAGCCTGGTAGTTGAAGGCTTCGACGGCAGCATTGAAGGCTTCGGTGCGGTTGCGGTCGTAGAGACGTTCCTGCACTTCGCGTTCGATGTTGCTGCGGATTTCGGTCTTGAGAACTTCAACGGATTCGACAGCGAGGGACTTCGCGAATTCATCGTTGACTTCCGGGTAGTGCGGAGCTTCGACGCTCACGCATTCGAGCTCAAACTGAGCTTCCTTGCCGGCGAGTTCCTTGTTGCCGTAGTTTTCCGGGAAGGTAAGCGAGAAGGTCTTCTTCTGGCCGGCAGCCATACCCGTGGCGGCATCTTCGAATTCGGGGAGCATGCGGCCCTGACCGAGCACGAAGCTGAAGCCTTCGGCCTTGCCGCCCTGGAATTCTTCGCCGTTGATCGTGCCGGTGAAGTTGACCGTCAGACGGTCTTCAGCGGCAGCCTGGCGGCCTTCTTCCTTCGTGAAGGTGACGCGCTGCTTGACGATCGTGTCGATCGTCTTGTTGACGGCTTCGTCGTCGACCGTGCAGAGGTAGCGCTTGAGTTCAACGGAAGAGAAGTCCGGCAGAACGATGTCGGGATAAACCTCGAAGCTCACTTCGAAACGAAGGTCCTTGCTGCCTTCGGCCGGAGCGAGCGGCTTGGCGTCGAACTGGCCGACGACACGGTACTGACCGTCGCGCATGGCCTTGTTGGCTTCGCGTTCGAGCAGCGTGTTGATGACTTCGGCGGAAGCCTGCTGACCGTACATGGCCTCAACCATGGCAAACGGCACATGGCCCGGACGGAAGCCCGGCATCTTGGCCTTCTTGGAAAGGCGACGCAGTTCCTTGGTCACGCCGTCCTGGAATTCCTTGCCGTCGATCGTCACTTCAAGAGTGCGCAGATTCGGGTTGACGGCTTCTTCCTTCTTTTCGGCAGCGGCTTCCTGGGTAGCGGCAACAGCCGTTTCTTCCTGAACGGTTTCTTCAGCCTTCACAGCTTCTTGATTTTCGGTCATTGTTTTTTCTTTCTCAAAGCGCCCGAAACCTCGGCGAATCGCCGGGAACAAAGCGCAGACAGTCGGTTAAAAATTCGGTACAAAAGGGCCAAAAAACGCCCGTAAGCGCCGGATTATACCAAAGAGAGACCTGAAAAAACACGACTTTTTTCAACGTGCACCGCGCTCCGAGTTCGCCCCTAACCGACACTCTCTCGGCTCGGTACTTTCAGAAACACTTTTCCTGCCGGCACCTAGGAAAAAAACACCTAGAAAACCTGCGTACAATGCTTGCTCGAAAAATGACCGCTAACGATTCTTAGGAATAATTGAACATGGCAAAGCTTTACATGGGTTTCGATGCCGGCACGCAGTCGGTTAAGGTTGCCGTCTACGACGAAAACTTCAATCCGGTCGCGTCGCACTCGCTTCCCACCACGCTGCACTACCCGCAGCCGGGCTGGGTGCAGATGAACATCGATGAGTTTCTCAACATCACCGTTGAGTGCATGAAGAAGACCGTCGAGGCCATCAAGGGCAAAGGCTACAGTCCGTCCGACATCGCCGCCGTCATGGGTGACGGCATCATCTGCGGCATTTGCGGTGTGGACGAAAACGGCAAAGCCGTCACACCCTATATCAATTATCTCGACAGCCGCACGCAGGCTGACGTTGACGCAATCAACGCCAAGAACCTCGACATCTGGGGGCGTGAAACCGGCAATCCGGAAGCCAACTGCATGTTCCCTGCCATGTTTGCCCGCTGGTTCCTCGCGAACAGCGAAGACTTCCGCAAGAAGGGCGTGAAATTCGTGCATAACGCTCCCTACATCCTCATGAACCTCGCAGGCCTCAAGGGCAAAGAGGCCTTCATCGACTGGGGCGCGATGTCAGGCTGGGGGCTTGGCTACAAGGTCGAAAAGAAGGAATGGTCCGACGAGCAGCTCGACATCCTGGGCATCGACAAGAAGTACATGCCCCGCATTCTCAAGCCCTGGGACATTGTGGGCGGTGTGAGCGAAGAAATGGCTGCTCGCACAGGGCTCGTTGCGGGCACTCCTGTCTGCGCGGGCGCAGGCGACACGATGCAGTCGATGCTGGGTTCGGGCGTCTTCGAAGCCGGTCAGGGCGTGGACGTGGCTGGCACCTGCGCCATGTTCTGCGTGTCCACCAAAGGCATCGTTCCGGAACTCTCCAAGAAGGGTTCGGGCCTGATCTTTAACAGCGGCACGCTCGAAAACACATACTTTTACTGGGGCTTCATCCGTACGGGCGGTTTGTCGCTGCGCTGGTTCAAGGACAACATTTGCCAGAAAGCTGACGACTCGAGCTACTACCGCGTGTTGTCGGAAAAGGCCGAAGAAGTACCCGCAGGCAGCAACGGCGTGGTTTTCCTCCCCTACCTCACCGGCGGCACCGGCGAATTCAAGGGCGCCAGCGGCATGTTCCTCAACATGACCCTGGACGACGATCAGTTCGTGCAGTGGCGCGCCGTTCTGGAAGCCATCGGCTACGACTACATGGAAATCACGGACACCTATCGTGCGGCAGGCGTGGACCTTAACCGCATCACCGTCACGGAAGGCGGCAGCCGCGATTCTCTCTGGAATCAGATCAAGGCTGATATGTTGAACGCAACTGTTGTTCGCTACCGTAACGCGGGCGGCGCCGTGGTGACGAACTGCGTGTTTGCTGCCAAGGCAGCCGGTCACATTGAAAATGTGCGTCCGCTTTTGGAAAAGACGATCATCAAAGACGCCGAGTACACGCCCAACGCCGACAACTCGACGCTTTACCGCAAGCTTTTCGATCTCAAGACGAAACTTGTGAAGACCGATCTGCAGCCCGCTTACGCCACGCTCATGCAGATGCGCGAGACCAAGGTCGAGAAGTAATAATTCGGCCGATTCTGTCAGATTAACGAACTGCCTGCGGTAAAAACTGCAGGCAGTTTTTTTTGAATCGAGCCGACGTTGTTACACTACCTTAACGTCGTTAAGCCTGATGCGATTCAGGTCAGCCTTCCGGTGAAGAATCGACCGGTATAGTCAGTGTCAAAGCCGCACAAATTGTTCCAATCCAGGCGCCGCGTTTTTGAATTCTTCTAGCATCTGTTCTCGCATGACTTCAACCGCAAGCGACCGGACAAGCTCTATTGCTTCGATTCCCCGATTGGCTTCGCCCACCACCCACATCTTCCTCGTCTCTCGCAGAGAAACAGGTAACCGGCAAAACCGAACATCTGACAAAAACTGTCGTCCGCACCACACATCGGACGGCGGCAACAAAGCGAAACCACCGGCTTGTGCAACTAAACCGACAATGGCGTAACTCGACGAAACCGCAATGCTTTCCGTTCCCGCAGTGCGGCTACACAGCCGGAGAAAATCGCCGGGGTGATCGGTTTGAATGCAAGCACTGCTGCCATAAGGCGCAGGCCGATCAAAACGGAGCGCTGAATCTGCTTCTCAGGGTCAACGATCCGGAGTACAGGCGGTACATGACCAAGGAAGCCGTCAAAAAGCTGGAACGGGGCCGATACGAAGCGTGGTGCAAATCAAGACAGGAAGAGCCGATCAAAGAAAGTGTCAATCGAAAGCGGCTCAGGAAAGCAGCCTAAGACAAGAAATCGACAGAAATCAAACAACCAGCTCAACCAAAGGAAAGCGAAGAGAATTTAAGAAATCCGCATAGGCACCCACAGGGAGCCCGGAGGAGAGGAAGAAGACAGGGGCGGCAAGGCCGGCAACGGTCGGGCCGCGAAAAGCCCGAAGGGTCGAGTCGACAGACCTCACCGAGGACGAAAGTGGAGTGCTGAAAGAAAAAGGCGCCGTTGGAATCGAAAGAACCGTTGGGCGCCTGACTGACCTCAGGGAGAAATCCATGAGTGCTCAGAGCGAATAAATGTCAAAAGGCGTGCGGTAGATTTGGCGCTTTTTGACAAACGGATCTGATTGTGACATTCATAAAAATGTCCCCAGAAAGTGTCTCGCTTTCTGGGGACAGTTCATCCTGGCGTTTTACTAGGAAGTCGACAGGTTAGAAGCGGAAGTCACGTTCGCCTTCTTCGATGCGAATGATGCGTTTTTCGCAGGCAATGCGCATCTTCTCATGACAGATCTTCGGAATTTCGTTGGCAATCACGCGTTCGCCAGCTTCCTTCGTGGCGGGGCTCGCGTAATCGCACAGATATTCCTTCATCGTCATCACGGCGTTGGCCTGGCAGTAGCGGGCAATGGAGCCGTCCTTGGCAAATTCCATGAAGCGGTCGCCCGTGCGGCCGGCGCGATAACACGCCGTGCAGAAGCTCGGCAGATAGTGGTTGTCCAGGAGCCAATGCACCACTTCATCGAGGCTGCGGCGGTCGCTCGTGTCGAACTGTGCCGTGTTTTCGATTTTGGTGATGTCCTTGATCGTGTAGCCGCCCACGGACGTGCGAGAGCCGCCCGAAATCTGCGACACGCCGAGCTTGAGCGCTTCGGTGCGGATACGCGCGCTTTCACGCGTCGACATGATCATGCCGGTGTAAGGCACGGACAGACGGATCAGAGCCACGACCTTAAGGAAGACGTCGTCGGGCACGGCGTTGGAGAACGTTGCGGGGTCGATGTCGTCGGCCGGGCAGATGCGGGGCACGGAGATCGTGTGCGGACCGCAGCCGTAGGTGGCTTCCAAATGTTCGGCGTGCATCAGGAGCGCAATGAGATCGTAGCGATAGAGATTAAGTCCGAAGAGAACGCCGAGACCCACGTCGTCGATGCCGGCCTGCATGGCGCGATCGTGCGCCTCCGTGTGATAGCAATAGTCGGACTTCGGTCCCTTCGGGTGCAGCTCTTCGTAGGTCGGCTTGTGATACGTTTCCTGGAAGAGTTGATAGGTACCGATCTGGGCGTCGTGCAGCTTCTTGTAGTTTTCTACGGTCGTTGCCGCGATGTTGACGTTGACGCGGCGGATGGCGCCGTTCTTGTGCTTGATCGAATAAATCGTCTTGATGGCGTCAAGGATGTATTCGATCGGGTTGTACTTCGGGTGTTCGCCCGCTTCGAGAAGCAGACGCTTGTGACCGAGGTCCTGCAGTGCAATCACTTCACGCTCGATTTCCTCCATCGTGAGCTTCTTGCGCACGATGTGCTTGTTCTTGGCGTGATACGGGCAGTAGGTGCAGCCGTTGATGCAGTAGTTGGAAAGGTAGAGCGGCGCAAAAAGCACGATGCGCTTGCCGTAGATGTGTTCCTTCACCTTAATGGCGGCGTCGAAAATGCGCTTGGTGACTTCCGGATCGTCGTTGGCAAGCAGCACGGCCGCTTCGCGGTGAGTAAGCCCCTTAAAGGTCATCACCTTGTCGAGCAGCTGATCAATCAGGGCTGCGTTATTCTTGTTTTCTTCACCGTAGGCCAGAGAAGCAAGAACTTCCTCGTCGTTGATGAACTCTTCTGCGCGCGTCGAGCGCGGATCGTAAGGGATGCTCACGGCTGTGACTCCTGAAATGCGTGTGCAGGATTATTCTTGTCGTCGACAGCAGACCTCCGGACTCCCGCAAAAATCAGGGCCGATCAGTTGCCCGACCGGCCCTACCTTCTCTATACAGGAGATCCGCCGACCAGGTCTTTCGCAAGCCGTCTCTTGCTCGAGTGAAAGACCGGCGTCGTGTCTGTGTTGATGCGCATTGTGAACGATTTGCTATATTTCGTAAAGTGCAAATATTGCAGACTTTATTTCCTTTTCTGCAACATTCTGCAGTACTCCTTTGATTTCAATCCGTTTTCTGTCTTTCGCCATGGAACTCAAATCGAAATCCGTCCGACTCTTCTGCGCCGTTGTCGAAACCGGAAGTCTGCTTGCGGCCGCCGACAAGATCGCGCTGTCGGCTTCCGCCGCAAGCCGCGTGATTTCTCAGCTCGAAGAGCGACTTGGATTTTCGTTGTTCGATCGTTCGGGAAAAGCGCTCACTCTTACCGAAGATGGCGCAGATTTTTATCGGGTGGCCATGGAATCAATGCGCGCCTGGCAACGTCTCGAAGATTATTCAAGAGAGCGCGACCGCAAAAAAACACTGCGTATCGCAGTACTTGCCCGCCATTGCTCGGATGTCATCATTCCGGCCGTTGTCACCATCATGAAACGCCACGAAGAAACGCTGAGAGTGACAATGGACGTGCATGCCAGTCGCGATATTCACTACTCCAAATACTCCCACCCGTTTGATGTAGGGTTTGGAACACTCTTGAGCAGCCACGACGATTTGGAAAAAACAGCGCTTGCTCACCTGCCGTTTTGTCTGGTCGCCAGCCGTCAGCACCCGATCGCAAGGTATGACACCATCGGACAGGAAGATTGTCGTGAAGCAGAATTCGTGATTCTTTCGCGCGATACGCTCGAACAGGAACACGCTCGTCGCCTGATGCCCGCTCATGCGCGCATCGCGGCCGAAGTGTCTTCCACACAGGTAGCGCTTCGCTTCGTCAAGCGCAATGTCGGCGTTCACTTCACCGATCGACTTGCCGCCAAGAGTGTCTCCAACGACTGCAAGCTCATCGAGCTCAAGGAGCCGCTCACGATTCCCTTCTATGTCTTCTGGCCCAAAGCCGCCGGGCGCATTGACCCCGCCGTATTCGAATGCACGCGCGAGATCGCTGCGAGCATTAAGGCAGCGGGCATTGGACTGACTCCTGAAGGGGAAGCCTTCCTGCGCGACCACTGACGAAAAAGGCAGCGCCGACTTATGGAATCGAGCACTGCCTTTCGGTTGCATTTGGATTTTTTTTGGGTTACTTCTTCAGACCGGCCTTGGCGAGGTCACCCGAAAGAATCCAGGTCACGTTTTCCGGCACCACCATGCGGCGCAGGGCGGCGTTGACGGAGTCAACCGTCACGGCGGCGATCCTTTCCTCAAACTGCTTGCTGAAAGCAAACGTCTTGCCGGCTTCCATGAACTGCAGCCAACTCTGGGCGAGGTAGTCGTCCTGAGCGCGATTGACGGCGCGGGAGTCGAGAATGCCCTTGACGGCTTCCTTAACTTCCTGCTCGGTAAAGCCGTCCTTGACGGCGCGCGCAATCTCTTCCTTGGCGCAGGCTTCAGCCTTGGGCAGATTCTGCGGCGCGACGATTGCAGACATCATCCAGCTCGAGCGGTTGCCGAACTGCGGCAGTTTCACGTGAGAGCCAACGCCGTAAGAAAGACCTTCCTTCTGACGCAGACGATCGACCAGGCGGTTCGAAAGACCCGTACCGCCGCCCAGAATCCAGTCGGCGACAACGAGAGCCGCCGCGTCATCGTCGTTGACGTTGCCCTCAAAATCAACGCGCGCGAAGATCACGGCGTTTTCCTTGCTCGGGGCGTCAATCACAATGCGCTCGGCCGCCACGGGCTTGAATTCGCTGTAGTAGCGCTCAAATGCATACGCCTTGTCAACCTTCTTGCCGTTGGCGTAAGCCTTTTGCAAAGCAGCCTTGACGGCAGCCGGATCGAATTCGCCGACAATTGCAATCGCACCGTGCTCGGTGCTCACGGCGGTCTTATACCAATCGTAGAGTTCGTCGCGAGTGAGGCTCTTGAAGGCCGCAAGCATCTCTTCGTTGAGCGAAGCGTTGCGGGGATCGCCTGCCGGATAGGTGCGGAAGTGCTTCTTTAAAGCTTCGCGAGCCATGTAGACCGGATCGTCGCTCTTGGCCTCCATCATCGCCGTCATCTGCTTGACGAGCTGATTGACTTCCTTTTCAGGGAACGTGCTCTTTTCGATGAGCTTACCGAAGAGTTCGATCGTGGCGACCAGGTTGTCTGCCGTGGTCGTGTACCCCATCACGTCGCCCTGGACCTTGAGTTCGGTGCAGGCGTCGGCAATGGCCTTACGATCCATCCCCTCGGCACCGCGCGAGAGCATCGGCAGAACAAGCGTGTTCAGAGCCGCCTTGCCGCGGTTGCTTTCGAGATTGCCCCACTGCACGTTCGTCAAGACGGTCACGGTGCGGCCGCGCGTCTTTTTGGGCAGCAACGCAACTTCAAGTCCGCCGATGCGCAGGCGTTCGGTGCGCGCATCGATATTGGCCTGGCTCGCATCAAAGGCTTCGGCCTGATCGCCCTCTTCCTTGAAGGTCGCCTTGGCGATCACGTCCTTGACGTCAGGAGTCGTCATGTAGGGCGCGCGCTTGGGATGATCGTCCGGAATGAAGAGGCCGACCACACGGTTGTCGCGCACGAAGTAGGTTGCTGCAGCGGTGTTGACGTCCGCAGGCGTCACCTTGGCCGTAGCGTCGCGATCGGCAAAGAAGAGACGCCAGTCACCCAGAGCGATGTAGTCCGAGAGGTCAATCGCAAAGCCCTCGGGATCCGAAAGCGCGCGATCGTAGTCGACGGCAGCCTCGGACAGACTCGTACCCACTTCCTCGTCGGTGGCAGGCTTCTTCGCAAACGAAAGTTCAATGGTTTCGATGAGCTTATTTTTCACCGATTCGATGTCGTCGCCCTTTTTCACCATGGCGCCGAACATCACGAAGCCCGGATCGCGCGTGGACATGGGCCAGCCGAAGACCTGCGTGGCCATGCCGGTTTCAACGAGCGCCTTGTAAAGTCGTCCGCGCGGGGAATCAGCAAGAATGTCGGTTGCCGTTTCCACCGCATTGGTGTCTTGGGCAAGAGCCGAAGGCACGCGGTAGCCCACCGCAACAAGCTGGGTTTCACCAGGGCGGCGGATTTCGAAGGTGCGCGGACCATCGGCGACGGGCTCAATCGTCCAGGCCTTCGGCAGCACGCGGTCCGGGCGCTTGATCTTGCCGAACGTCTCCTGGATCCATTCGAGAACCTTGGCTTCGTCGAACTTGCCGGAAACCGTCAGCACGGCGTTATCGGGCTGATACCACTTGCGATAGAACGCCTGCAGATTTTCAATGGGCACATTTTCAATATCGCTGCGCGCCCCGATCGTGCTGCGGCCATAGGCGTGCCAATCGTAGAGCACGGACTGCATGCGCTTGAGCATCACGGAGATGGGCTTGTTTTCTCCCATTTCGTACTCGTTTCGCACGACGGTCATTTCGGTGTCGAGGTCCTTCTTGGCGATGAAGGAATTGGTCATCGCGTCGGCACTCCAGCCGAGCGCCCACTTCATGTTGTCGTCGTTGGCGGTAAAGCTCACGAAGTAGTTCGTGCGGTCGAGCCACGTCGTGCCGTTCATGCGAAAACCGCGGCGCGTGAATTCCTTGGTGGGATCGGGATAGTTCTTGCTGCCCTTGAACATCAGGTGTTCAAGAAGATGGGCCATGCCGGTTTCGCCGTAGTTTTCCATACGGCTGCCGACGAGGTAGGTCGTGTTGACCGTGGCCGTGGGCTTGCTCTGATCGGCAAAAAGAACGATCTGCAGACCGTTGTCGAGTTCGTAGCTCTTGATGCCTTCGACCGTGTGCACGGGCTTGAGGCCCGCAGCGCAGGCCGACATTGCAGTGACTGCTGCTGAAGTCATAAGTACGTATTTAAGTCCTTGATTCATATGTAAGAAATCCAATCTGTGCACTCATACGAGCGTGCGGTTCTCCAAAGATTCGGCTCATTCGGCAGTCCGAGAACAAGCACAATAGTCACAAATCTATAGCTCCGTACGCGTCAAATCCGTGTAAGAGGGCAACAAAAGTTCGAAAATGTTACGCAAGCTGTCCTCAGATGTCCACGAATCCAGGGCGTCTTTCTCCGACCTTATAATGGCCGAACTGAAAAAACGGCCGGCTTATGCTCTGTCCGGCTTTTCCATCCGCTTATTGAAGAAACCGCCGTGAAATTATTTTTCGACCTTTTCCCCATCATTCTGTTTTTCGGAGCGTTCAAGTTCGGCGAATCCGATCCGCAGACGGCAGCCGACATTCTGACCGCAATCACCGGCGGCACCGGCCCGGAACACGCCCCCGTCATGCTGGCCACGCTCGTAGCCATCATTTCCACCTTCATTCAAATCGCGATCGTGTTCGCCCGCGGCAAAAAACCTGAACCGATGCTGTGGATTTCGCTTGCGGTGATCGTCGTCTTCGGTTCTCTTACGATCTGGTTGCAAAACGAGATGTTCATCAAGTGGAAACCGAGCATTCTCTACTGGATTTTCGGCGGCATTCTTCTATTTGCGCAGTGCACCGGCCGCAACTACATCCGCAAGCTTTTGTCGACCGCGGAAATCGTAATGAACGACGCCGCATGGAATACGCTGCAGAAAGCCTGGATTGCCTTTTTCGCCATCGTCGGCATCATCAATCTTGCTGTGGCATACACTTGTTCGACCGACACATGGGTGAACTTCAAGTTATTCGGTTTGATGGGGTTGACACTGATTTTTACAATTGGCATGGGGTTTTGGATCGCCAAAAATTCACCATCTTTGGAAAAATAATCGGACTTTATTTTCGTTTTACCAACGAAGGAACTTTCTTCTATGGCTATCAAACATTTCGCTGTCGGCTGCGCCGCCATCCTGACCGCCGCCGGCGCCATGGCCGCGACCTCCAACTTCACCGTCAACGGCCAGACGATCACCAAGGCTCAGCAAGAAGAACTTATCCGCGTCTACACCTCTCGGGGACAAGAACGCACGCCGCAACTTGAAACGCAGGTCCGCCATCTGCTGACCCGCGACGCACTGTTGCTGCAAGAAGCTCGCAAAGCCAAAATTTCGGAACGCGATGATGTTCAGCGCATGATCGACAATGCCACCAAGAACATTCTGATGAGCACCGTCATCAACGACTGGCTCGCGAAGAACCCCGTCAAGGAAGAAGAAGTCAAGGCTCTCTTTGAAAAGGAACAGAAACGCTGGGGCAAGACCGAAGTGTCCGTGCGCCACATCCTCGTTGAAGACGAAAAGACCGCCAAGGATCTTCTGGCCCGCGTCAGGAAAGGCGGAGACTTTGACCGCATCGCTCGCGAAAACTCCAAGGACACGGCACAGAACCGCGCCATGGGCGGCCTGATCGATTGGACCTCGCCCAATATGTTCGACAAGGAATTCGCCGAAAGCTTCAAAGACCTCAAGCCGGGCCAGATCGCCAAGAAGCCCATCAAGACGCAGCTAGGCTGGCACGTCGTGAAGCTTGAGGGTGTTCGTCCCGCACAGCGCTTCGTGAACTACCAGGCCGAAAGCCCCGCTCTGCGTCAGCTTCTGAACCAGCAGCGCGTGCAGAGCTACATCGACAATCTGATCAAGAACGCCAAGATCAGCGATCAGACGAACACTAAAGCGAAGTCGAAATAATTTTCCGAACGGCTCAATCTCAAACGCCCGCCTCTTTCTTGAGCGGGCGTTTGTTTTTGCTCGGGCCGATTTGCTCTCCACCATTATGGTTAGTCTCCGCTCTCAGTTTCCTCATTTCTGCCTTGTACTTTCGATCTAATACTCGTCGTCGCGAGGTGTAACCAAACACGGTCGTTGGAAGGATAGTAGTCCTGCCGTATGAGATAAAGTACTTTCGGCGTATAGGTTTTCTCAAGGTGCCCCGATAGCATCCTTACAAAGCCTCAGGGGGATTATTTGTTTAAAAAACCTCTTGAAGCTCTCGGTACGAGATTCGAATTAAAACTGAATCGCCCCTTCACCGAAAGGAGAAAGCCTATGTTTGAAACGCAATATGAAGCGTTACGACGCCAAGGCATCAGCCGCAGAAGCTTCTTGCAGTTCTGCTCGCTCACGGCCGCAAGCCTCGGGCTCGGAAGCGCCGGCGCACAGGAAATTGCTCAGGCCATGAAGACCAAACCCCGCACGCCGGTCGTTTGGCTGCACGGTCTCGAATGCACCTGCTGCACGGAATCGTTCATCCGCAGCTATAACCCCATCGCCGCCAACATGGTGATGGATCTGATCAGTCTCGACTACGACGACACGATCATGGCCGCCGCCGGCCACCAGGCAGAAAGCGCCCTGGCCGACACCATCGAAAAGTACAAGGGCAACTATATCGTTGCCGTGGAAGGCAACATCCCGCTCGGCCAGGATGGCGTCTTCTGCATTCCGGGCGGCGAAACGTTCCTGAACAAGATCAAGCACGTCTGCCACGACGCCAAGGCCGTTATCGGCTGGGGTTCCTGCGCCGCCTGGGGCTGCGTGCAGGCCGCCAAACCCAATCCCACGAAATCGGTGCCGATCACCGAAGTGATCACCGACAAGCCCGTCGTTCTCGTTCCGGGCTGCCCGCCGATTCCCGAAGTGATGACCGCCGTCATCACCTATATCCTCACCTACGACCGTCTGCCGCCTCTGGATCGCCTCGGCCGTCCGAAGATGTTCTACGGCCAGCGCATTCACGACAAGTGCTATCGCCGCGCCCACTTCGACGCCGGTCAGTTCGTTGAAAAGTTCGACGACGAAGGCGCCAAGCTCGGCTATTGCCTGTACAAAGTCGGCTGCAAGGGCCCGACCACCTATAACGCCTGCTCGACGGTCGAATGGAACGAAGGTCTGTCCTGGCCCGTCAAGTCCGGCCACGGTTGCATCGGCTGCTCGGAAAACAACTTCTTTGACAAGGGCAGCTTCTACAACCACGAACCCGACATCCTGCCTCCGGGCTGGGGTGGCGTCGAAGCCACGGTCGACAAGGTCGGCATCGCCACCGTTGCCGTCGTCGGCGTGGCCGCCGCAGCGCACGCAGCCATGAGCGCGGTTGCCCAAGCCCGCGCCAAGACCAACAAGGACATCGGAGGTAAAGAATGAGCAACAGCCAGAACACCCGCCGCGTTGTCGTTGACCCCGTCACCCGCATCGAAGGTCATCTGCGCGTGCAGGCAGAAATCGACGCCAACGGCGTCATCACCGACGCGATGAGCACCGGCACGATGTGGCGCGGTCTCGAAGTGATTCTCAAGGGGCGCGATCCGCGCGACGCCTGGGCGTTCGTCGAACGCATCTGCGGCGTCTGCACCGGCATTCACGCGCTTGCAGCCGTGCGCGCCGTCGAAGACGCCATCGGCATCAAGATCCCGAAGAACGCCAACATCATCCGCAACCTGATGAATGCCACCCTGTACGTACAGGACCATCTGGTGCACTTCTATCAGCTCTCGGCTCTGGACTGGGTCGACGTGGTGAGCGCTCTGTCGGCCGATCCGCGCGAGACGAGCGAAATTCAGCAGAAGATCAGCCCGCATCACCATCTGGCGACCGCAGGCTACTTCCGTGACGTACAGGCGCGTCTGAAGAAATTCGTCGAAAGCGGCCAGCTCTCCATCTTCAAGAACGGCTATTGGGGACACCCGGCCATGAAGCTGCCGCCGGCCGTCAACCTCCTTGCCGTCGCGCACTACCTTGAAGTGCTCGACTTCCACAAGGAAATCATCAAGATCCACACCATCCTCGGCGGCAAGAACCCGCATCCGAACTACCTCGTGGGCGGCGTCGCCTGCCCGATCAACATGCACGACACGGGCGCCGCAGGCGTCATGGTCAACGAAGTGAGCATGAACTACATGCGCGACATCGCCAAGGCGTGCGTGGACATCGTCAACAATGTCTACATTCCCGACGTCAAGGCGATTGCGAGCATGTATCCGGAATGGTTCAAGATCGGCGGCGGCATCAGCTCCAAGAACCTCCTTTGCTACGGCGACTTCCCCGAAATCCCCAACGAATGGAGCGACAAGAGCCTGATGATGCCGATGGGCGCGATCATTGACGGAAAACTCAACGAAGTGCATCCGGTCGACCTGCGCAACCCGGACGAAATTCAGGAATTCGTCGATCACTCGTGGTACAAGTACCCGGGCGACAAGAAGGGTCTGCATCCTTGGGACGGCGTCACCGACCACGCCTTCGGTTTTGCCCCGGACTCCGACGGCACGCCGCAGAAGTACAACTGGATTTCCCAGAACGGCAAGTACACGTGGGTAAAGAGCCCGCGCTGGAAGGGCCACATGATGGAAGTCGGACCGCTTGCCCGAGTCGTCATGGGTGTCGTCAAGAACATGCCGCAGTACAAGGATCCGGCACTGGCCACTTTGAAGGAACTCAACCTTCCGCTCGAAGCCATGTTCTCGACGCTCGGACGCCACGCCGCCCGCGCGCTCGAAGCAAGCTTCATGGCCGACATGATGGTGAAGTACGTCGACGATCTGATCGCCAACATCCGTGCCGGCGACGAAGCTGCCGCCAACATGGAATTCTGGGAACCCAAGACCTGGCCCAAGCAGTGCAAGGGCGTGGGTGCGTGCGAAGCACCCCGCGGCGCACTGGCACACTACTGCGTCATCGACAACGGCAAGATCGCCAACTGGCAGGCCGTCGTCCCGACGACGTGGAACGCCAGTCCGCGCGACACGGAAGGCAACCACGGCGCCTTTGAGTCTTCGCTCATCGGCACCAAGCTTGCCAAGCCCGAAGAACCGCTTGAAATCATCCGCACGATCCACTCGTTTGACCCGTGCCTGGCCTGTGCAACACACGTGCTGGACAACAAGGGCGAAGAGCTCGTGAGCGTCAAGGTTCGCTGATCCGGATATTGACGCGCCAAGTCCGGACGAGCGGCAAAATCGCTTTGCCGCCCGTCGGACCAACAGATTGAAGGTACGTTTATGAAAATCGATCCCGTCACCTATGAAGTTGACGTTTCGGCAGGAACGCACCCGCTGTATGTGTGGGAAGCGCCCGTGCGAATCTGGCACTGGGCGATGGCCGTGTGCATGGCGGTGATGATCGTCACGGGTTTTCTCATCGGAGCTCCTCTGGTGGCAAACCTGGGCGACACCTGGGCAACGTATGACTTCGCATACATTCGGCTTGCGCACTTTGCCGCCGGCATGATCTTTACGGTCATCTTTATCTGGCGACTGTACTGGGGCATCGTCGGCAACAAATACTCGCGCATGATCCTCGTGCCGCCGCTCTGGAGCCTCAAGTGGTGGAAGATGCTCTTTGAGCAGGTCAAGTACTACCTGTTCCTGAGAAAAACCTCCCCCGAGTACGCCGGGCACAACCCGCTTGCTCAGTGCGCTATGTTCTTCATGTTCACTCTGGGCAGCATCGTGATCATCATCACTGGGCTCGCGCTCTACGCTCAGGCCTGGGGTGCCGACGCCGGCTGGTACGCCTGGTTCGAATGGGTGTTCGTGCTCTTTGGCGACAGCCAGGCCGTGCGCACCACGCACCACGCGTTCATGTACATCTTCATCCTCTTCTCGATTGCTCACATCTACATGAGCTTCCGTGAAGACGTCATGGGCGGTGCCACCACCATCAGCTCGATGACGAGCGGCTTGAGAATGTTCAAGCACGGCGGCGAAGAACACTGACCGTAACTCAACCCGGGCAGCCCTGCGGGGCTGCCGCATCCGACGGACTGCGGGCGACTGCGGTCCGTTTCTTTTTGTGCGCGGTGTAGGTCGGCCGAAGTATGTCGTTTTCGACTAACGACTGAGGAATAAAGGGGCGCTTTCGCGCACAATTGGTAAGGCGTTGTTTGGCCGGAGGCTACTGTCCTACCGGTTCTATTTGTCAAGGTTTTCGCATGCAGACCGTTCCCGGATTCGATCTTTTTGAACCGACCGACGTGCTCGTTTTGGGCGTCGGAAACATCCTCTGGGCCGACGAAGGCTTCGGCGTCCGCGCCGTTGAAGCATTCAACGCCCGCTACAAGCTTCCCGAAAGGACGAAGGTGGCCGACGGCGGCACGCTCGGTATGTATCTTCTCGAACTCATCGGCGCCACTGAGGATCTGCTGCTTTTTGACTGCGCCGATCTGCAGGAAAAACCCGGCACTCTCAAGCTTTTGACGGGCGACGAGGTGAAGTTCTGGTCGGCCACGAAAATCTCCCCGCACCAGACCGGCATGAATGAAGTGCTCGCACTTGCCGAACTGCAAGGCCATGCTCCCGAGCGCATCGCCGTGGTCGCCATTCAGCCCGAAATTCTGCAGGACTACGGCGGCTCGCTCACGCCCGCCTGCGAAGCGGCGCTCGATCAAGCCGTCGAAATGGCCAAAAACGTGCTCACGGACTGGGGTTATGCCGTTGCGGTCCGTCCCGAAGGAGAAAAGGTTTCCCCTCTGGGCGACGCGTCACTGAACAAACGCGACTACGAAACACAACGCCCCTCCGAAGAAGAGGCACCGCGAGAGGGCGACGTCCGCTTCTTTCCCAAATTTCAATAAGGAGACCAAAACATGTGCATCGCCGTTCCCATGCGTGTTCTGGAAGTGCGAAGCGACAGCGACGTCGTCGTAACGCGTCCCGGACGCACGGAGATCGCCAATGCTTCCTTCGCCGATGAAATGCCGGCGGTCGGCGATCTGGTTTTGGTTTTCCGCGGCACGATTCTTCGCACCGTATCCCAAGACGAGGCGCTCAAAATCGAGTCGGCATTGTGCTGCGTGGAAGAAGCCATGCGCACGGACGAAGCCGAAAGCGCCGACGCCGCCTTTGCCGACATCATTGAAAACACCGGGAAGCTTCCGCCGCACCTGCAAAAGCTCGTCGGTCAGAAAACGATGTAGCCTCCTTTCGGAAAAAGGCCGGTGAGTGTTCTCTCCGGCTCTTTTGTTTTGGCGGACGCTGCCGCATCTCTACCGTACAATTGCGCACATTGTGGGTACCTTTTTTTGCTCATCCGATGTCAGACGTTTTGTCCGTTCTCGCCTCTTCTCTTAACGATACGCAACTGGCCGCTGCCACTCGGCGCCTCAAGACGACGACCGCGTCGGGCGGCAACCGTTCGGCTGCTCTCACGGCCCTCATTGAACTGGCCCGCAGTCAAAAACGGATGGCGGTTTTAATTTGCGCCAACGCGTTTGACGTCGCTCGTCTCAATCAGGAAATCGCCTGGCTCGACCCCTCGCTCAAAGTCTCAAGCCTCCCCGATTGGGAGACGCTCCCCTACGACACGATGAGTCCGCATGCGGATTTGGTCAGCGAACGCTTGGAGACCCTCTACAACCTCACAAGCGACGATCTGCCTGCTCGCCCGGACGTTCTCATTGCGGCCGCGAGCACCGCTGCGCAGCGCTTTGCACCGAAATCCTACGTCGCTGGCAACACATTTTTCTTTCGCAAAGGACAGACCATCAGCATCGCCAAGCTTGAGGCCGACCTGGTGGCAGCCGGCTACGGGCGCGTCGAGCAGACGATGGCTCCGGGCGAATTCGCCGTGCGCGGCGGCATCGTCGACATCTTTCCGATGGGCGCCGAAGCCCCGCTTCGTCTAGACCTCTTTGACGACGAGATAGACGCGATCCGCAGTTTCGATCCCGACTCGCAGCGCAGCACCGGAAACGTTGATCGCGTGCGCATTCTGCCCGGTCACGAATTTGCTTTCGACGAAGAATCCCGCAATCGCTTCCGTGCCGCCTGGCGCGCAGCTTTCCCGGGCGACCCCAACAAGTGCCCGGTGTACGTTGACGTGGGCTCGGGGATCTGCTCTCCGGGCATCGAATACTATCTGCCCCTCTTTTTCGAGTCGACGGGAACGCTTGCCGATTATCTTCCGGACAATGCGCTATTCATCACTTTGGGTGAAACGCGAGACGCCATCGACGCCTTCATGCGTCAAACGCAGGAGCGCTACAAGTTTCTCTCGCACGATGCGCAAAGACCGGCGCTTGCCCCCGAAAAGCTATTTGACAAGGCTGACGACTTTTTCGATGCCATTGCGCCCTTCGGCCGCATTTCTCTCAAAGCCCCCGAAACAGGCATCGATACACCGCTTACGATCGAGCGATCGGCTAAGGATCCAGCCGCCAAGTTGAAGGACTTCATCGCAAAGTGCCGCATTGAGAAAAAACGCATTCTTATCGTCGCAACAGGCTCGGGTCGGGCGGCGCGTCTGCAGGAACTGCTGCGCGACGGCGTGCGTGAACCGGAACTCGTCGAATCGTTTGCGGCTTTCGTAAACGGCACGGAGCCCCTTTCGATTGCCGTAGGGCCGCTCTCGGGCGGCTTTGTGCTCGAAGAGTCGGGCCTGGTGGTCGTCACCGAGTCCGAGCTCTACAACACGAAAGCGGTCATTCGCCGCCGCGGACACAGCCGCACCACCAACGTCGAAGCGATCATTCGCGACGTGAGCGAACTGCGCGAGGGCGATCCGGTCGTCCACGCCGCCCACGGCGTAGGCCGATACCACGGGCTGGAAACGATCTCCACCGAAGAAGGTCCCGCCGAATTCGTACGCATCGACTATGCCAACGACGCCAAGCTGTTCGTGCCGGTCTCGCAACTCAACCTCATCAGTCGCTATACGGGTGCCGACAGCGAGCACGCGCCGCTCAACAACCTCGGGCGCGGCGACTGGGAAAAGGCCCGCAAAAAGGCGGCGCAGAAAGTGCGCGACACCGCTGCCGAACTCCTGCACCTTTACGCCATGCGCGAAGCCAAGCAGGGCTTTGCGTTTGAAACGGAATCGTCGGACTATCAGGCTTTCTGCGAAGGCTTTGCCTTTGAGGAAACGCCCGATCAGGCCGCTGCCATCGCCGCCGTCATCAATGACATGCACTCGGGCCGTCCTATGGACCGACTCGTATGCGGCGACGTGGGCTTCGGAAAGACCGAAGTGGCCCTGCGTGCTGCCTTCATCGCCGTCATGAACGGCAAACAGGTCGCGATCCTCTGCCCGACGACGCTTCTTGCCGAACAGCACGCCCAGACCTTCAAGGACCGCTTTGCAGCCTGGCCCGTGAAAGTCGCTGAGCTCTCGCGCTTCCGCACCTCCAAGCAGACGGCCCAGACGATCGAAGGTCTTGAAACCGGCACGGTCGACGTCGTCATCGGCACGCACAAGCTTTTGAGTGAATCAGTCAAATTCAAACGTCTCGGGCTCGTTGTGATCGACGAAGAACACCGCTTCGGCGTTCGACAGAAGGAACGCTTAAAGAGCCTGCGCGCGGAAGTCGACGTTTTGACGCTCACCGCCACTCCGATTCCCCGAACGCTGGCGATGAGCCTTGAGGGCATCCGCGACTTCTCGGTGATTGCTACGGCACCGCAAAAGCGCCTCGCGATCAAGACTTTCGTGCGGCGCGAATCCAAGGCGCTGATTCGAGAGGCCGTCATCCGCGAACTCAAGCGCGGCGGACAGGTGTATTTCCTTCATAACGACGTGGATACCATTCAGGCCCGCGCCGAGATGCTCCGAGAGCTGATTCCGGAAGCGCGCATTGGCATTGCCCACGGCCAAATGAGCGAGCGAGAACTCGAGCGCGTCATGCGCGAGTTCTACCGGCGCGAGTTCAATGTGCTCGTCTGCACAACCATCATCGAAACGGGCATCGACATACCGATTGCCAACACGATCATCATGCACCGCGCCGACAAGTTCGGGCTCGCACAACTGCACCAGCTGCGAGGCCGCGTCGGACGTAGTCACCATCAGGCCTACGCCTACCTGCTCATTCCCGACGAAGGGGCGATTACGAAGAACGCCGAACGGCGACTTGAAGCCATCCAAAATCTCGAAGAGCTCGGAAGCGGCTTTTACCTTTCCATGCACGACCTGGAAATCCGAGGCGCGGGTGAAGTTCTCGGTGACGAACAATCGGGCGAAATGGCGCAGGTGGGCTTTGAGCTCTATACGCAGATGCTCAAGCGCGCCGTCGATTCGCTTCGCCGCGGCGAAGAGCCGACCTTTGACTCGCCCTTTGAGACGCTCACTGAAATCAACCTGCATCTGCCGGCATTGCTGCCCGACGACTACGTGCCCGACGTCGGCACGCGTCTGTCGCTCTACAAGCAATTGGCCGCCGCCCAGACTCTCGAAGAGCTCGGCGAGTGCACCGACGATCTCACGGATCGTTTCGGGATGCCCGTGCCTGCCGCAAAGACGCTTCTGGCAGTTCATCGTCTGCGCATCGAGTGCGCCGCCATTGGCATCCGCAAGATCGATGCGGCCGAACAGGCCATCGTCTTTACCTTCGCGCAAAAGACCATGTTCGATCCGGCCGTGATGTTTGCGCTGCTGCAAAAGCGCCGAGACCTGCGCGTGCTGCCGGGCACCTTCACGCGGCTCAAGATGACGGTCAATTCCGAAAATGCCGTCACGAGGCTTCAAAACGTCCGCACAATCGTCAACGCACTGTTGGACAGCCTGCCGCCCGAAAAGCGGCCTTGAGTCTCAAGCGATCCGCCGCAGCGCTCTTTCTTGAGCCGACGAGCGCTGCGGTACAATTGGGCGCGTCATTTCACAGAATAAAACGATGTCCGCCTCTCGCATCTCTTCGCCTCAACCCTTTGTCTTCACCGTCATCTGTCCCAAGGATGAAGTGATCGCAATCGAGTTCTTCGCCGTGCCGCAGTTTGCCGCCGAGCACATCGGGGACATTCGCATCGACTGGGGAGACGGCAACATGACGGTTGCCGACGTCGCAATGTCGTCGGACTCCGTCGCGGAGATTGTTTCGGGCGAAGACATCCTGCCGACGAGCAGCTGTGCGCACCGCTACGCCGAAGACGGCAAACGCACCGTGACAGTGAGCACCCCTTCGGGCTTTTTGCCGTTAAAAAAGCTCCCCTATCAGACAGTGAGCGTCTCAACCGCCTTGCCGACGCTCACCATGGGCGAATCGGATCCGGAAGGACGTCCCGAACCCTCGGACACCCTGCCGCCGCTTTTTGCGAAAGACCCCGAAACGGGACGAGCGTCCTTGAATTTCATATGCCCGGATTTTCTCGCGAACAACCCCAATCTGGCCTTTTTCGACGAAGCTTTCATGGGGGTGTCGCTCAAGACCGTTCCGGTGTCGCTCTTTTCACCATGCAAGTCCCTAAAGAGCCTTGCGCGCACGTTTGCCCACAGCCAACTTACGGCCATTCCATACGGCCTGCTGCGTCACGCGCTCACTCTTTCGTTGTGCGAAGAGACTTTTGCGCACTGCAGTTCGCTGCGCGACGTCGACAATCCATTCGGCGACAAGAAGAATTTGCCGGTGTGCCTGGAAGGCTTCATGCTGGGCGCTGCGCCCCGCCTGTTTGCATGGTGCGACAAAGGGCGCCGACAGGAAGCGGGCTGGATTCGCCCGCACGCCAATCTTGCCGACCCGTGCTTTGAGTTCGATTGGCACGCCGCGCCACTCTCATCCGAACCCATCGTGCTCTTTTACCCCATTGATCTGGAGCTCGAGGGCGACCTTTTCGTCGAATGGGGCGACGGAGCTGTCGAGCGCATCGACTGGAACAGCACCGATGCGCTTTCGCACACCTACGCGCAGCCGGGAGTCTATCGCGTGAAACTGCACTATACGGCAGGCGAAGAGGTTCGCCCCTTCCGCTTGGGCAGAGCCGTCACGGCCATACACAATGCGCTTCCCGCTTTCCACCCGCGCACCGTCGAAACCTTGGGCGACTTCTGCGGTTGGGCGGCCGACCGCCGAGAACTCAGAAGCATTCCCGAGGATCTCTTTGCCAACAATCCGACGATCGTCAATCTCGAGCAGGCCTTCGCGGGCTGCGTGCAGCTTACCGACGTCGCCGACGGCATCGTCTCGATGCTCCCCGATTTGAAGTGCACCGACGGCATGTTTGCCTTTTGTAAGAGCCTCAAGGCGCTTCCCGCCAGTTATCTCGCTTCGCCCCGTTTACCACGCTACGACTGCTTTGCGGGTGAGGCGACAACCGAAACCTCTGACCGTAACCAGGAGACTGCAGCATGACCAAGTTTGTCGCAGAAATCACCGTCGGCAAACGCGATCGTCTCGTCACGCTGCGCATTCCCGCCGGCAACACGATCGCTCCGACGTTACGCCAAGTGTCTGTGACGTTTGACGGCGAGACCTCGCATCATCACCGCGAGCCCATTTCGAGCACCGTGCTTGAATACCACCCCATGCCGGGCACGCATCGACTGGAAATCGACTTCGGCGGCCCGATGCCCGCCGCCACGCTCATTCTGCCCGAACAGACGACGGCGATCATCTCGCCCATTCCCGCTTTGTACAACGACGCCACGGGGATGCTCAGCACGGCGGGCCACATCTGGAACCCGATCAAGCCTCCGCGGCAGTTGACGCATCTCGTCTCATCGCTTTTTGCGCACAACACGCATCTGGTGGCGCTCTCGGGGACCTTTGCAGGCCTTACGGCATTAACCGAAGTTCCCGAATCCCTCTTTTTTCCGCTCATCTACGCGCGAACGTTCACGGGCGTGTTTGCCTTAAGCGGCCTGGCACACGTAAGCCGGCAGCTTTTTACGGCCAACCTTCAGGCCGAAGACTTCTCGGAAGCCTTCATGGGCTGCAAGATGCTGCACACGATTCCGGCGGAGCTTTTCAGTACCAACACTCATGCGCGCATCTTTGACCGTACCTTTGCAGAAAGCGCATTGGGCGATGTGCCCGCGACACTCTTTGCGAACATCGCCAAGCGCGGCTCGTTTGTCGAAACGTTTGCCCGCACGCAGGTCAGGCGCGTTCCTGAGAGCCTCATGAACGGCACGGAGCCGCTCAACGTTGACGGCATGTTTGAGCCTGCGCAAACCCTCGAACACGATCCGATGAACATCAAGGCCGCTGCCGACCTCCCTCAGGATTTTTTCGAGGCCACACGCACGGCAGCAGGCGTACCGACCAAGCGAGTCAGCTTCTGACGGAAAGCCATTGCATCAACCGCCCGAGCGCCGGCAACGGTCTCGGGCGTTTTGTTTCCCTCGATTTGCTAACACCATCGCAATAGGCCTCAGAAGCGCCGCGCTATAGAAATGCCTCTCAGTACGGAAACCGTCCGACGAGGCGTACAATCGACCTTACTGTTGCTTTTCGGTGCCCTTCGGGGCTTTTTTGAACATGAATATCTTTGTCGTTCTTGCCCTTGCGATGCTCCTCATCATCGTGGCGCTTCGCAAGAAAGTTCCCATCGGTCCGGCCATTCTGGCAGGCGGCCTGCTCATCTGGGTCGCCGTCAAGCCGGAAATCCCCCTGCTCGGTGAAGCCGCCAAGCAAATGTTCACCATGCAGCGCACCTACGACCTGCTCTTTGCTCTCTATTTCGTGGTGTGCCTTGAAATCGAACTTCGCAAGAGTGGCTGCCTCAAGGGCATGGTGCAGTACCTCAACCACCTGATTCACTCCACTAAGGTGACGATGGCGGTGATGCCGGCCTTCCTGGGATTGTTGCCTTCCGTGGGCGGCGCTCGCTTCTCAGCGCCGATCGTCGACAACGCTTCCAAGGGCATGACGATCACGGCAGAACAGAAGGCAACGATTAACTTCTGGTTCCGTCACATCTTTGAATTCTCAAGTCCCATCATTCCGGGCATGATTCTTGCCTGCTCGATCGTGGGCGTGGGTGTGGGCGACGTGATTATTCACCTTGTTTGGGTGACGGCTCTGATGTTTGCCATCGGCTGGCTGATGTTCGTGCGCCCGATGAAGTTCGAAGACCTGCGCGCCCAGAACATGGGTGAAGACCCGGACTTTGATCTCGCACGCAACCGCATGGACTTCTGGCTTTCGATTCTGCCCGTGGCGGCCGTCTTCCTTCTGATGGTTTTCGGCGGCATCGGTGCAGCCGTCTCCATGGGCGTGGTGGCCGCCGCCATGGTCTTCGTGCTGATGGGCACCAACCGCGCCGTTCCAATCAAGGATATCTTCATCGGCGCCATCGAATGGAAGCTGCTGCGCGACGTCACCTGCATTCTTTTCTTCATCCAGCTGCTTGACGTCACGGGCGTTCTGGGTCAGGTCGTCGAAAGCTTCAAGGCCGCTCCTCTTCCCACTCCCGTCATCATCGCGGGCCTGAGCTTCCTGATCGGCGTTCTGACCGGCATGTCTCAGGGCCATGTGGCCATCGTCATGCCAATCGTGGCACTCCTGGCTCCTGCGGGTTCTCTGGATCTCGTGGGCGTCGCTCTCGTTTTCGGTGTCGGCGGTCAGATGATCACGCCCACGCACGTGTGCCTCATTGTGTCACTTGACTACTTCAAGGCGGATTTCTTCAAGACCCTCGTTCCGGTGATCGTAGCCGAAGCATTGCTGCTCGGGGTCTTTTCGGCATACAGCTATCTCACCTGGGCCGGTTAGTTACACTGACTCTTTCCAAGATTTTGGACGCCTCAAGTTGCACCGCAATTTGAGGCGTTTTCTTTGAGCGTCTTGATTGAAACGGATGCTAAAACGGACGGCAGTCGTTTTGAGGAACTGTCGTCCGTTGAGATCGTTTCTGCGGAAATCAAAACGCCGTTATTTCGTTTCGATGCCGGTCACTTCAAAGTCAAGATCCGTGATCGTGGCCTTGAGCACGTCGTCGGTCACGGTTTCTTCGCATTCGATCACGGCGCACTTCTTTTCAAGGCTCACGTCGACACTCGTCACGCCGGCAAGCTTTGTGAGCGCCTTGGTTACGGCGCCTGAACAGTGCGGGCAGTGCATGCCTTCGATCGAGATCACTTTTTGCATGGTTTTACTCCTTTGCTCCAAAGGCAATTGGTAGGCTGCGTAGGCCGCAGCAACGGTTGAGAAAGATGATAAGGAATTCCTGCTCGTCGGCTTAAAGCGCCTCAAACGCAGCGCGTTGGTCACCACGCACACGGAGCTCATGCTCATGGCCGCGGCACCGATCATAGGGTTGAGCGACCAGCCGAGCGTCGTAAAGAAGACGCCGGCTGCCACGGGAATGCCGATAGCGTTGTAGAAGAACGCCCAGAAAAGGTTCTGCTTGATGTTGCGAAGCACCGCTCCCGACAGTTCATAGGCCGACACCGCGTCGGTCAGTTTGCTGTTGACGAGCACCACGTCGGCACATTCAATCGCCACATCAGTCCCCGCACCGATTGCCATGCCCACGTCAGCCGTCGCAAGCGCGGGCGCATCGTTGATGCCGTCACCGATCATCAGCACGCGGGCTCCTTGCTGCTGCGTTTGTTTGACGACAGCGGCCTTGTCGGCGGGGAGCACTTCGCTTACCACCTCATCAATTCCGACGGCTCGTGCAATGGCTTTGGCCGTGCGCTCGTTGTCTCCCGTAAGCATCATCACACGGAGCCCCGCCGCCTTAAAGGCGCGGATAGCCTCAGCGCTGTCGCTTTTGATCGTATCGGCGCAGGCTACGATCCCTACCGGCACGTTGTCTTCGCAGACGACGAGAGCCGTCTTGCCCGCTTCGGACAAAGTTTCGAGTTCCTTGAGGATAGCGACATTGTTTTGTGCGAGCGTACGGTTGCCAATGGAGTAGTTTTTGCCATTGATCTTTGCAAAAACGCTGCCCGGCTGCTGGCCGAAGTCCTTCGCTTCATAAAGTCCCGTTTCGTTTTCACGTGCGCTTCGGACGATCGCCTGAGCCAGGGGATGCTCGCTTTTTACTTCAACGGAAGCCGCAAGTTTCAGAAGGTCGCGCTCACGCAGGTGCGAAGCAAATACACGCACGTCAGTCACAACAGGTTTGCCTTCGGTCACGGTGCCGGTTTTATCCAAAATCACGGCGCTGATTCCACTGCACTTTTCAAGCGCTTCGGCCGATTTAAAGAGAATGCCAAGACGCGCCGCCCGTCCCGTACCCACCATCACGGCCGTGGGTGTTGCAAGTCCCAATGCGCACGGGCAGGAAATTACAAGAACGCTCACGGCAAGCGTCAGCGCAAACTCAACGCTTGCCCCGACGGCAATCCACGCAAAGGCCGTCACCAAAGCGATGACAAGCACGACAGGTACAAAGATACCGCTGATTTTGTCGGCCAGACGGGCCACCGGCGCTTTGGATGATGTGGCTTCATCCACCAGAGCAATCACCTGCGCCAACGTCGTGTCAGCCCCCACGCGCGTGGCTTTGGCGTGAATGTGACCGGAATGCATGAGCGTTGCGGCCGAAATCTTGCTGCCCACCCCTTTTTCGACCGGCAGACTTTCTCCGGTTAGGGCCGACTCGTCGACCTGAGCACGCCCCTCGATCACCACGCCGTCGACTGCGATGCGCTCGCCCGTTTTCACCACGAGGACATCACCCACCGCCACCTCGTCGGCCGGCACTTCCGTTTCCTCGCCGTTACGAATGACACGTGCCGTATCCGGTACAAGGCTTACGAGCTGCGAGACGGCGTCCGTGGTTCTCGCTTTGGCTCGGGATTCAAAATACTTGCCCAGACCGATAAGCGTCAGAATCATCGCGGCAGAATCGAAGTAGAGATTGTGAGCGTGGTGGCTCACAGTGCTCCAATCACCGGCGCCCGCCGCATATAACATCACGTAAAGAGACACGATGCCCGAGAGCATTGAAGCAGTCGCACCCAGCGCGACCAATGAATCCATATTGGGCGCGAGCCCCACAAGCGCCTTGAAGCCACGCGTGAAAAAGTTCTTGTTGAGCACCAGCACCGGCAGCGTCAGCAAGAGCTGTGAGAAGGCAAAGGCCGGCGCTCTTTGCGCTCCCTCAAAAAAGGAGAACGTGATGCCAACCATCGGCAGCATCGTGATCACCATCAGAAGCGCGCAGAAAAAGAGGCTCCAGTAGAGGCGCTTGCGCGTGGCCGTCAATTCCTGCTGCAGGACCTCTGCCTGGCTGTTTTTCTTTTGAGTCTTGGTCTTGCCCGAGGGGTTCGAGTCGTTATCCCGGAGGCTGGCGCCGTAACCGGCCGCCGTCACTGCCTTGACTACGTCATCCTGCGAGAGCTTGGCGTCATCGAGCTCCAGCGTCATGTCGTTTTTGAGAAGGTTGACAGTGACGTTACAGCAGCCGTCGAGCGCCTTGACGGCTTTTTCCACGCGCGCCGAGCAAGCCGCGCAGCTCATCCCCGTGACATCAAAGTGAAGTTTCTGCATCTTTTAGGCAATTGAGTTCCGTTGTGCGAAGAAGGCCTCGCCTCCCCATGGTGAGAACGATTCTAATCAAATACTTTCTTTTGGGAAGAAGGTACCTTTACGGTATATACTTTCAAAAAAGTAACCTAGATAGAAATTCCGTATGCCTTCCTCCAAAGACAACCCCGTTTCCGAACCCGCACACTGCCCGGTGCGCACCACGCTCGCACTTATCGGCGGCAAACACAAAGCCTTCATTCTCTGGAATCTTTTTGACGGCACGAAACGCTTTTCTCAGTTGCAGAAAGCCGTACCGCAAGCAAACGCCAAGATGCTCTCTCAGCAGCTCAAAGAGCTTGAGCGCGACGGTCTGATTTCCCGCAAGGCATACGCGGTGGTGCCGCCCAAGGTGGAATATTCGCTCACGGATCTCGGCAAAAGTCTGAAACCGGTCTTGAGTTGCGTCTATGAATGGGGCACAAGTTACCTTCAATCACGTGGCATTTCTCCGGACTGTTCCATGCAACCGCTCGACGAGAAGTCTGAACAAACTTCCGGCAGCGCCTGCTGTTGTGGTCACCATCCGGTTCATCCCGAAGTTGATGGCTGATCTTTTTTGACACCACCAAACGGAACTTCTCCACACATTGGCCGGGAATTTCTGAAAATCAAGAGTTGGCCGCAAGTTAAGACGCTAAAAATTCCGTCGGCTGAGCAAAACTTGCTCATCAGAGCGCCATAGCGAAGTACGGAGCCGGCAAAAATTCTCTTTTCAACCTTTGTAGGAGAATCCTATGCCGATATTTTTTGTACGCCTTCCTGAGCTGCTTGAGCAATTGGCCGTCGGAAAAACAACGCTGTACGCCCGCATTAAGCAAGGAACCTTTCCGCCGCCCGTCAAATTTGGAGAGCGCGTTTCTGCCTGGCCTGAACACGAGGTGGATACCGTTGTCAGTGCTTATATGCGATCAGCAACCAAAGAGGATCTTCAGAAGCTGGTCGCTCAGCTCATGATTGCTCGACGTTCCGGCTGCACCGGTACGAAATAAGTGAGCTACTTCAAATCAATTAAAGGCTTGTTTACGAGCTTTTATATTTGATCTTTGACATAAGAAAACCTCCCGCTTTTTGCGATCACCGAAAGATGATTCGGAAACGGGAGGTTCTCTTTTTTGCCCTCTAAAACGGGCGATCCGATAGGTTTTTCTTTAACTTTTAAAGATTCACATTTAGCCTATTAGAAGGCCGGCACCACGGAGCCCTTGTACTTCTCAAGAATGAAGTCGCGCACGGCCGGGGACGTGATGGCGGACTTCAGCTTCTGCAGAACTTCGCGGTTGTCATCGGCGCGAACGGCCACGATGTTGGCGTACGGCGAATCCTTGGCTTCGGTAAAGAGCGAATCCTTGGTGGGATTGAGACCTACGCTCAGAGCAAAGTTGGAATTGATGACGGCGTAATCAACGTCATCGAGCGTGCGCGGCAGCACGGCAGCTTCCATTTCAAGGATCTTCACGTTCTTGGCATTGTTGACGATGTCGGCGGGAGTACCATTGACACCCACGCCGTCCTTCAGACCGAAGATGCCGGCGTCAGCCAGAACGCGCAACGCGCGGCCGCCGTTGGTCGGGTCGTTCGGAATGGCGATCTTGGCGCCATCGGGAACACTCTTGACGTCCTTGAACTTCTTGGAGTACACGCCCATCGGTTCAATGTGCACGGCAACGAGCGAAGAAAGCTTCAGGCCGCGTTCTTTGGCAAAGCTGTCCAAGTAGGGCTTATGCTGGAAGAAGTTTGCGTCAATTTCCTTGTCGGCCAGAGCCATATTGGGCTTGACGTAGTCGGAGAATTCCAACACCTTGAGCGTCACGCCCTGCTTCTTCATTTCCGGAGCGATGAAGTTAAGGATGTCAGCATGCGGAACCGGAGTGGCCCCCACAGTGATCGTTGTGTCAGCCGAAGCCGTCTTTGCGGGTTCCTTCGCCTTATCGTCACCGCAACCGGTCAGTGCAATAGCTGCCGCCGCACAAACGGCAACGCTCGTGAAAAACTTCTTCATTGGTCTATTCTCCCAAGTGTGCAGACAAAGACACCCTGGAGTCGTCAGGCTCTTCGTCTTGTCAATGATTCTTCGATTGTACACGGACGCCTCGCCCTACACGGCAAAGCGTCCGTTTGAGAGAACAAAACCTGCCGAATTCTTGCGGTATTACCTCACTTCGCCGGTACGACCTCGTAATTAAGCCAAACAGCGCCGCCCGAAAGGATCTTGGACTCCTTAAACCGCAGGCTAAGTTTTTTGGCGGGGAAGACCCCCTCTTGCGCGGCTTCATAAATTGCGGGACTTTCTTTGGTCGCGTCAATGGCCGGATAAATTACCGTACTCACCTCGTCGACAAGTCCTGCCTGGATGAAGGCCGCATTGATGATGGCGCCGCCTTCGAGCATCCACACGCCGTCGCCGTAGTCCTTGGCAAGTTGCTCCATGGCAAGGACGAGTTCATTGCCGTTGACGAGAACCGCCACGACACCCACTCCGCTTTGACGAAGTTCTTCAATATATTCGTCGCAGACGCGGTCGCTCACCACCGTCACGATCTGTTCGCCCGTTTCCTGCACGGGCTGACCATAGTGAAGCTTGCCCTTGAAGTCGAACGCAACCGAAATCTTGCGGCCCTTCGGGTCAACCTTAATGCCTTGCGCGGGTGCGGCCTCAGCCGGCCGCAGTTTTGCGGGTTCGCTCTCCGTGATGGCCTCGCTGTATTCGGCCATCGTCACGCGGCCGATCATCCAGCCGACATAGTCGTACTGATTTGCCACCTCTTCGTAGACGCCGCCCACCGAACAGTCTTCGACAAACGGACTCCAGCGGCTCGGGTGCAGACGACCATCGACGCTCGCGGCCATATGGCAAACGATATGCATGATCCACTCCTCAAAAATTGCAAAGCCCGCAACCCAAAAAAGGAAGCGGGCTGTTTCGACACAAATGATGCCGAAAAGGCTCTCTTGAGGAACACACGGAACGAGCAAAAGCTTGCTCGAAATTCTCGATTAGTCCTTGAGGTAATACTCAACAGTCGTCACAACACGCACGTTCTTTATCCAGCGCGTGTTGGCGTCGCGATCAAAGATCTGGAACTGTCCTTGCGAGGCGCGGCGGATTTTGCCCAAAGTCGAACCGGAGTCTTTTGCAAACTTCTCGGCCGCCTCGCGCGCATTGACCGTCGCCGCCTCAATCATCGCTGGCTTGATGCTGTTTAACTTCGTGTAATTGAAGATCGTGCGGAAGCTGTAGTCTTCGGTCGGCGTCACGCCCTTGGCTATCAGCTCGCTCATCGAGCGCTGAAGAGCTAGCACGGCATCCACATTCTTCGTCGAGACGGTCACGGACGGCGTCAGAATATAGCGGTATGCGCGCTTGTTTTCGCCGTACATATTTGCCTGAGCGTCGTCAACCTTGGGGCTGGCGTCCGTGATTTCGTCAGGCTTGATGCCACCCGACTTGAGAAACTCCTTGACAATCTGCGTCTGGGCTTCGGCCTGACGGTAGACCTCCTGCAGATCGTTTCCAAGCACTCGGAAGGAAATCGGCCAGAGCACCTCGTCGGCGATGACGGAGGCCGTTGCAAGGCCCTTGACTGTCACCACGCGATCGCGATCGACAAAGGCGTTGATGCCGTCGGAAAGCTGACTGCCCAAAAGTCCCAGACCGCCGATCAGACCCGCGGCCACAATCACGCTTTGTGCAATACCTTTTGAATCCATCACTCTCTCCTTCAAAAGCGATTTCAACCGCGACGACGTTTGGTTCCTCAGACATCCACCTCCACGTCGTCGCCGTGCATTTCCATCCAGCTGCGGCGTCCGGTTGCTTCGCCCTTGCCCATCAGCAATCCCATCACGGCGTCGGTCTGCGCCTTTTCGATGCCGCCGAGCGTCACGGGCAGCAGACGACGGGTGTCAGGATGAAACGCGGCTTCGGCAAGCTGCTTTTCGCTCATTTCACCCAGACCTTTGAATCGGGAGATACTGAGCTTTTCAAGCGGCAGCCCTTCTTTCTCGAGTTTACTCAAGGTACGCTTGAGTTCGCGATCATCGGCACAGTAAATTTTCTTTTCCGGTTTTTTCCCCTGTTTCGGAACGTCAACGCGGAAAAGCGGCGGCTGAGCGATAAAGACGTGCCCTTCCGAAATCAGTTTAGGGAAGTGACGATAAAAGAGTGTCAAAAGAAGAACCTGGATGTGGCTGCCGTCAACGTCGGCGTCGGCCAGAATGCAGACCTTGCCGTAACGAAGCCCCGAGAGATCCGTGTCGTCGTCGAGCTTGTGCGGATCGACGCCCACGGCCACCGCGATGTCGTGAATCACCTGGCTGGCAAAGATACGATCACTGTCGACTTCCCAGGTATTGAGTACCTTGCCGCGCAACGGAAGGATCGCCTGATGCTCCTTGTCGCGTCCCTGCTTGGCCGTGCCGCCTGCCGAGTCACCTTCCACGAGGAAAATTTCGTTGCGGCTGATGTCGGTCGATTCGCAATCGGTGAGTTTGCCCGGCAACACTGCCACGCTCGAAGACTTCTTCTTTTCGACCTTCTGAGCGCGGCGCTGACGCGCCTGCGCCTGACGAATCACCAGCTCGGCAAGTTTCTTTCCCTCTTCAATATGATCGTTGAGCCAGTACTCGAACTGCGGCCTAACGAAATTGCTCACCAATCGCATGGCATCGCGACTTGTGAGCTTTTCCTTGGTCTGGCCCTGAAACTGGGGATCGAGCACCTTGGCCGACAGCACGAAACTAGCGCGGCTTGCAACGTCGTCGGTCAGAAGCTTCACGCCCTTGGCCATCAAGCCGTGCGCGTCCATAAAGGACTTGAGCGCCAGAAACAAACCCTCGCGAAGACCAGCTTCGTGCGTGCCGCCGGCGGGAGTCGGAATCAGATTTACGTAGCTCTCGCGCACGGGTGTGCCGGTTTCGCTCCAGCACACAACCCAGTGGGCACCCTCGTCCACGGCAAACGTCTCATCGTTTTCTTCAGCCCACCCCTGCGCTTCGAAAGGATCAAAAAGAAGCGGCTCGGTGAATTCGGCCAACAGATATTCTCGCAAACCTCCGTCGTAGCGCCAGGACAGTTCCTGCCCCGTCTTTTCGTTGATATAGCGAACCGTACAACGCGGAAGCAAAACGGCCTTACTCTGCAACAGGCCGATGAGCTGTTGCTCCGGAATCGTCGGCGAATCAAAATACTTGGGATCCGGCAGACATTGAACGCGCGTACCCGTGTACTTTTTGCCGCGAGTGGAAGGTTGTTCGGTAAGAGGTTCCGATACGAAACCGTCAGCAAAGCCGATGTCGTACTGCTTGCCGTCGCGCCAAACCGTGACGTTCAAATGTTGACTCAGGGCGTTGGTCACCGAGACACCGACGCCATGCAGACCGCCCGAAAAGCTATAGGCGCCGCCTGAGGCCTTGTCGAACTTACCGCCTGCGTGCAGTTGCGTAAACACCAGTTCCACCGTCGGGATGCCTTCCGTGGGGTGAATACCCACCGGAATGCCGCGGCCGTTGTCTTCAACGGCAACGCTGCCGTCGGCACACATCGTCAGCGTGATCGTGTCGCCGAACCCGCCGAGCACTTCGTCGCTCGCGTTGTCAAGCACTTCCTGAATAATGTGAAGCGGATTGTCCGTCAGGGTGTACATGCCCGGGCGGCTTTTGACGGGCTCCAGCCCCTTTAAGACGCGAATGGAATTTTCTTGGTAATCAGACGGACGCTTGCGAACTGCCATTTCTCGGAATCAGGCCCTGCGGGCGCTTACTTTGACCACAATCGGAAAAGGAGCGCCCGTCGAAAGTGACGGGCGCAAACTGTAAAACTCGAGACGGATTTTAGCGGCGATTTTCGTCCGGCGTATCCTGCACGGCCGAGGCAGGCTTTTTATCGTCTTCGGAAGAATCGCCTTCCTCGACCAGCACTTGCTCTTCAGACTCCGCGGCAGCCTTCGCATCCGAGCCGGGAACAACCGCAACAGGGACCAGACGCTTGACGGGATGCTTGAGCCAAGTCTTCAACATGGCGATGGCCGCCGACAGGAAAATGGGACCCAACACGACGCCGAGCATGCCGAAGCTCATGATGCCGCCCAAGACGCCCAGGAAAACCAGCGCCAGAGGCAATGCCGTACCGCGGCTGATCAAAATGGGCTTGATGAAGTTATCCACCGAACTCACCGCAAGCGTTCCCCACAAAACCAGGAACACCGCCCAGCCGATCTGATCGGTTGCGGCGAGCCAAATGGCAACCGAACCCCACACCAGAGGCGGACCAACGGGCACGACGGAGAGCACACAAACGGCGAAACTGAGCATCACAACACCCGGAACATCAGCAATGATAAAGCCGATGGCCGCCACCACACCCTGCCCCACAGCGGTGCCGAGCACGCCGAAGACCACCGAGCGGGTCGTGTTGACCAAAATGCCGGTGTATTCATCAGCAAGATCGCCCGAGACTCGCTTTAGGAACAGACGACCGCGGCGCGCGAGCGAATTGCCGTCGCGATAGAAGAAGAATGCAATAAAGGCAACGAGCGCCATCTGGAACAAGCCGTTGCCGATGCCGACTGAGGCACTCAGCACCCACTTAGTGACGGGGTCGATAGCCTTTTGAATGAAGTCCCCGAGGGCGGCGGGATCAAAACCTAAGTGAAAGGCTTCGTTGATGCTTTCTCCGACGTAGGGAATGGCAATTAGCCAATCGGGCAATTTCATACCGCCGGCCACCCAGTCGCGTACCCAATGAATCAGCTGCGGAATCTGATGCGCGAGAACGCCCGTAATGATCGACAACGGAATGAGCACCGTGACGATCACGACGCACACCATGAATGTCGCCGCTATCGTCGAACGATTGCCGAAGCTCGTGAGCGCCCGCTCGTACAACGGCCAGCTGACGACAGCCAGAATGCCCGCCAACAAAATGGCCGTGAGAAAAGGTTGCATTACAAAGTAGCAACCAAGAAGAATCAGAGCGCCGAAACCGATTCGTAGCCAAAGATCGACGCTGTCACGGAAACTAAACATAGGAAGTCAGTCATCAGCCGTTGTTTATACATCCTTGCTCATGCTATCAAAATTTGCTCGAACAAAATTGTCGGTTTGCTACAATTGCGGGCCTGACAGACTTTCCGAAGCATAAACGGGAAGTTTGAACACTGTGCGTCTCTGTAGTTCAACTGGATAGAACAAGCCCCTCCTAAGGGTTAGATCTGGGTTCGAGTCCCGGCAGAGGCGCCAAGATAGAAAACCGAGCGGTTCGCACCCGTTCGGTTTTTTGTTATTTTTCCCTTTAAAAACAATTCTGTACCCGCAAAAATTGTTCTTGCTCGTTTGTGATGATTCCTGGCCAGCCGACACCCGGATGATGGGCAGGATGATGGGTAGACTGGGTTTGAAATATCAAATCTGCACTCTGCCCATCATCAACTCAACATGCCGAAGACCTCAAAAATTGTTACAGCAACCCAACTCAAAAACGTCGGCCTAAAAACCATTGCCGTGGGTGGCGTTTCAGGGCTCTACTTCAGAAGCAGACCCTATCAAAGTTACTTCTTTCTTCGCTTTCAGGACAAGACAGGACGTCATGATCTTACATTGGGCACCTACCCTGAGATGAGTCTAGCCAAGGCCAGAGAAGAAGCCTCAAGACTACGTGCTCGCATATCTGCAGGCGAAGATGTCATAGCTGAACGCAAACAAGTACTGGTCCCTAAGCAACCGACGGTACCTGTTTTAACTTTTAAACAAGTAGCCAAACAATGGCTCTCGGAGCGTTCCCGCCTTAATTTTTGGGGAGACAACGTAAAAGGCGAAAAGCGCGCATTTCGCATTCTCGAGATACATGCCTATCCCTTCATCGGGAATAAAGACATAAACCAGGTAAGCGCTGCTGACGTCTTCAATTTGCTGTCAAAAATTTGGCTTGAGAAAAATGCAACAGCACTGAAACTTAAAACGAGCATCTTCAAGATTTTCCAGTGGGCAATGGCCAAGAACATGTGGGGTGGGGCGCGAAATCCGGACTTGGTAACCCGGGAGCGTAGGCTCTAAGCGCTCATTCGGCGCGACTTGAGTGAGCGGTCGTACTCAAGTGGAATTTGCATTCCAATGGCGGAATGCGGTCGAAGTTGATTATAAATGTTGATCCAGTGTGTCACCTCCCTGGCAGCAGCCTCGTGGCTGCTGAACATGCGTCGGCCTATAAGTGTTTCTCGCTTCAATGAGCTCCAGATGGCTTCTCCGGGAGCGTTGTCCCAACACTGTCCCACTTCACTCATGGACGAACGCATATTGAGTTCGTTGAGCCGACTTTGAAACAGTTTTGAGCAGTATTGCGTGCCTCGATCTGAGTGCACAATCGTGCCGTCCAAAGAGATGCGCTCGGCATTTCGAATGCGCACGGCCATGTTAAAAGCCCTTAAAACGAGTTGAGTGCTCATTGTTGTATCAATTGCCCACCCCAAGATCCTTCTGCTGCCAAGATCCATGAATGTTGCCAAAAACGATGGTCCGGTCGGAGTTGGTAAATAGGTAATGTCGGAAACCCAAGCACGGTTGAGTTCACCGGGAACAAAGTTTCGATTCAGCAAGTTAGGGTACACGGTCAAACGGTGATTGCTGTCAGTCGTTTTGTAAGGTCGGCGACGATGGCGATATCCGATGTAGCCATGCTCGCGCAGTGTACGTTGCAAGCGCTTAAGACCAACATGGATGCCGCATCTGCGTAAAAGCGCATGAAACTGCCGATAACCGGGCGTATAGCCAAGATCTTTGCGAATACGGCGGATCGTCATGACAATGGTTTCGTCGTTAATTTTTGAGCGCTTGGCCTGATAGGCTTTCTGTCGAGGGTACCCTAATTGCCGATTTCGCCACTCGTAAAAACCGCTGGGCCTCACCCCCAGTATCCGACATCGCTCGGTGATCGGCATGCCTAAAAGATCGGGATCCGGCAGTGTTTTTAAAAGGAAGGCGTACCTCACTTGAGGCCGGTCGAGCTGAGGTACGCCGCGAATTTTTTTAGCAGCAAAATCTCCTGCTCTTTGCGGGCGAGCTCAGATTTCAGTCGGGCAATTTCGGCCTCCTGAGGAGTGATTTCGCGGGCGTTTTCGGAGGTTCCAGACAGAACACCGGTGCGGGCCTCATGAAGCCAGGAGTAGAGAGTTTGGCGTCCAATGCCGAGTTCATCAGCGACATCACAAGCACGTCGGCCTTCAACCTGGACAAGGTGAACAGCATTGATTTTGAATTCTTTGGGATAGAGGCGGCGGGGCAAAGCCATGACAAAACTCCTTATAGGAATGGTTATCGTGACCTACTTTGCCCGATTTAACAAGTCCGGAAAAACGACCCTCTTCCCGCGAAAAGCCGAGTCCCTCGACGCGAAGCAGGACGTGTCCACACTGCAACACCTATCACGATTGCGGCGTGAATGCCGTCCAGAATATTCGTTTTGAAGGCATTCGAAATTGAAGGCGGCAGGTCAGTCCGTCTTGAAGCGCATGTCGTGATCGCAGTGCGTATCGTTCGCAGACAGAACATCAGTCTTGGGGAAATTGGAGCATTTCTCGGCGAAACGAGAAGCCTTGCCCAAATACCAGAATCGGGCGAGGAGCTGCTGCGTGCAAGCTAGGTATGGAAAAAGAAAGATACTCTTAAGAAGCCGAGCATTAAGAAAAGTCCCACTCCAACTCAGTGCTTTAGAACTTTTGTTCAAGGCGCAAACAGATGAATTCAGGTATCTTTCGGAGACAGCAAAGTACGGATTTGTCTGTCTTTGGGTCGTTGTTTCTAACCTTTAGGCAAAGTGAAGCCTAATTTTTCTAATGCGCAGATTCGCCGTCTTTCTTATGATTGTTTTTGGGATGTCTGCGTCAGGGGTTGATGCGGACGCCTTAAGTTCGGACTTTGAAAAGGCTCAGACTTTGCAGACAGCTCCTCGGCGAGAGGTTCAGATTGGCATTTTAGAAAACGTCGATCCCTGGTTCTTCGTGCAAATGTTCGGGCCGACCATGGAATATCTGCGCGATGTTCTGCCTGCCTACGATTTCAGTTCTCGCCAGTACACTATCCAAGAACTCAACGAAGCGCTTAAAAACCGTTCTCTTGATTTTTTTATTGCGCCAAGCGGTTTTTTCGCTTATTTGGCTGATTCGACGGGAGCCGAGCGCGTCGCTACTCGTCATCGATCTGGCATTAGCGATCCTGGTCATTCGGTAGGCGCAGTCTTCGTCACACGAGCTGAGGAGACGCGTTTTGATGACATCAGCAGCCTTCGCGGAGTTCGAGTCGCTGCAAAATCCCCAGAAGATTTTGCCGGCTGGACAGTTGCTCTTGGAGAGCTTAGGCGCGTTACAGATAATCCTGAAGGTTTTTTTGGCGAAACGATCTTTACTGGCCACGGCTACCCAGACGTTACGGCTCACGTGATCAACAATGAAGCCGATGTCGGAATCCTTGAAGTTTGCGATCTCGAATACCTTGAAGCAAGCGGTCTTATTGCCAAAGGGGCTCTCAAGGTTTTGTACGAAAGACCGTCTTATGGTCTTCCGTGCCGTGTCTCCAGCGCGATGTACCCAGATGTCGTTTTCGCTTCTCTGCCTCGTGCTGAGAGTGAGATTGTTCGAAAACTTACCGTGGCGCTGCTGACAATGCCTCCTAGTCCGACCGGCGACCTTTGGGGCTTGGCCAACAACTTTACGGAAGTCAATAGTCTGTATAAGGATCTGAAAATCGGCCCCTATCGATACCTTCGACATCAAGAATGGAGAGCTTTTCTCAATCGCTATCGTGTTGAATTCTTTCTTTGCGCAGGTGTTCTCATACTTTTGCTTGTATATGTTGCAGCCGTTCGACGTATGGTGAGCATCCGAACGCGCGATTTGCAAAAGGCGCTCAGTACGGTGCACGACATGAGGAAAAAAGAGAAGGAGGCTGCAGAACGTCTCTTTCAAATTGAACGTGCAGGAGTCGTAAGCGGCATGTCAGCGATGTTTGCCCACGACGTACGTCAGCCTCTTACTTCGCTCATAAATTATGCCGGAGGCTTGCGGCAGTATCTTTCCGATAAAACGCACGATCCGCTGGTGCATGAAGCTTTGTCGGAAATCACGACTCAAGCCTCTAGAGTCTCGGCTATTGTCGAACGGGTTCGAGCCTATGCCCGTGAAGACGACAGAATCCGCGAGCATTCCGATATGCGGACTATAACGCTTACCGCTTTGGAATCTTTTCAAAAGAGCGCCATTGCCGCAGAAATAGAACTAAACAAAAAAATGACGACCGACCCGATTATTTGTGAGGTTGATCCATTCGCATTAGAAGTGGTGCTTGTCAACATTCTCAGAAATGCCGCCGGAGCGCTTCGCTCTCAGACAGTCAAAAGGGTCGATGTCGAACTGTCGGCTTCGCTGGACAACTGCCGCATTAACATTTCTGATAATGGTCCGGAGCTGAGCGACAACGAATTTCTCAAGCTGTCTCACCCAGTTCGTACGAGCAAGGCTGCCGGACTTGGTTTGGGATTAACGATTGCCCGTCTCGTCGTGGAGTCTCATGGAGGCCGTTTGTTTTTTGTCAAAAATCACCCTCATGGACTTCAGGTCGTCATCGAACTTCCATTGGCGGGCAGCAGCAGGGATATGACGCCATGACAGATGCATTTGAGTCAGCGTTGGTGCGCATTATCGACGATGAAGAAAGCGTCAGAAATTCGCTTCGCTTCATCTTTTCAATCATCGGACTGCAGTCGGTCTGTTATGAAAGCGCCGAGCAATTTCTCGAAAAAGACGATTCAAGGCGCGCAGGCTGCATCGTGCTTGACATCAACATGGGAAAAATGAGCGGCTTGATGCTGCAGCAGGAACTTCAGCACAGAGGCATTGATCTGCCTGTCGTCTTTCTTACCGGACACGGGACTGTCAATTCCGCCGTTCTCGCTCTCAAACACGGTGCTTATGACTTTCTGGAAAAACCTGTCGAACCGGAGAAACTTCAAGCCATCGTGCGAAACATGATTGAATCCAATCTCTCCGAACGAAAACTGTCTGAGGAAAAGGAGATTCTGAAACGACGCTACTGCGAACTTACGGAACGGGAAAAAGACGTCATTGCATTGGTCGCCCAGGGCAAGAGCAATAAGGAAATTGCCTCTGCGCTTGGCATTGCCGAACAAACAACAAAAATTCACAGGCACAACGCATTGTATAAACTGCGGGTGCGAACCGCCGTTGATGCATTCAAAATACTGCAGAAACTCGGCGCATCCCCTCTCAATGAAATGCCTGAAAAAAAATCAGAATCGGATCATGAACAATCGTAAGAGACGGCACCTGATCGGGGCGGCTTTTCTGTCGGTTGCATTTCCTGTACTAACGCGAGCTCAGAACTTTTCATTCCTGCGGCAAAGCTACGATGTCGTCATTGCCGGAGCTGGTGCCGCCGGTTTGTCAGCCGCCATTGAAGCCGCCGACGCTGGGGCTCGCGTCGCCATATTTGAAAAGGCCCCGGAAATAGGAGGAAATACTCTTATTTCCGGAGGTTTTTTCGCCGCGGTCGATCTGCCGAGACAAAAAAAGCAAAACATTGAAGACTCTGTCGAACTTTTTTATCAACAGACGTTCCAATTCGGAGGAGGCGCGGCCGACCCGGCGCTTGTGCGCCATCTTGTTGAAAACGCTACCGAAGCCCTGCATTGGCTTGAATCGCTCGGAGTCCGTTTTGAATCCGACGTCATTGGTCTATATGGGAGCCACTGGCAGCGCGTGCATGTTCCCGTTCTTCCTTTGGGAACGGGCTATATTCGGGCACTTTCAGCCGCGGCTCTAAAACGCGGCGTCAAGATCTGCACTTCAGCAGATGTGACGGACCTGTATTTCGAAAAAGGCCGTGCTGCCGGCGTTGTCGTCAAAATTGCAGGCAAGCAGGAGATCGTTCATGCCAGCCGTGCCGTTGTCATCGCTTCCGGCAGTTTTGCCAGCAACAATAAACTCGTGGCTCAGCACGCTCCCCATTTGCAGGGATTGACGACAAACAACATTCCGACGACCGACGGTGAGTTGATGATGGCCGCACACCGACATGGCGTCGCGCTACGCGACATGGATGCCGTGCAATGTCTGCCGGGATGTCCGCCAAACAAAAAGTTTCGAGTTCGATTTCACAACGATGTCTCCCGACACATCTACGTTGATGCTCGGGCACGCAGGTTTATTCGGGAAGATGCAGCGCGTGATGACATTAGGGATGCAGTACTCGCATTGCCTGAAAAATACGGCTATCTCATCGTTGACAACAACGGTTTTGAGGCAGCGGGAATTCTTACGCAAAAGGAAGTTATTCTGGCCATTGAAGGAGGAGAAGCTTGGAAAGCTTCAAGCATCCCCGCACTTGCCCGAAAAATGGGACTTGATCCGCAGACCTTAAAACAGACAATTGCCGAATACAACCTTGCTGTCCGAAATGGACATGATCCCTTGGGGAAATCTCCTAGAGAACTCAAGCACGAGCTAAAACAACCTCCGTTCTGGGCATGTTATGCCGGCATGACTGTGCACTACACCGAAGGAGGCCTTGTCATCAACGACAAGGCTCAGTGTCTTGACTCCAATGCTCGCCCCATACCTGGACTGTTCGCTGCAGGCGCCGTCACCGGCGGCGTGCACGGCCGCAACAGGCTGGGAGGAAATGGACTTGCCGATGCCGTGGTGTTTGGCAGAACTGCCGGACAAAATGCAGCAGCCGAAAAAAATTAAGCAGGCGCAGACGAGATTTTTTGCTGCTTGGAATATAAACAGACTCCGATCGAACCGCGTCTCACGACGGATCCGATCAGAGTCTGTTGAAATGATTCAAGAATTATTTCGCTGCCGAAGTTCCGGCAATGCGGCCAAATACGAGTGCATCAGGAACTGCGTTGCAGCCGACGCGGTTCGTGCCGTGAATGCCACCGGTAACTTCGCCGGCTGCAAAGAGCCCTTTAATCACCTTGCCGTTTTTATCAAGCACTTCAGCCTTCTGCGTAATTGTTACACCACCCATCGTATGGTGAACGGAAGGCGTCATGAGCGTGGCATAGTAGGGGCCGCCTTCATCAAGGCGGTGTTCATCAAGGCAGGTTGGACGCCCCATTTCGTCGCCCGTACCCTTCTTGCAGAACTCATTCCACTTTTCGACCGTCTTAACCAAATTGGCTGCATTGATTCCGGCCTTTTTCGCAAGCTCTTCGATCGTATCGGCCTTAAAGGATTTGCCTGACTTCAGAATGTCCTCAACCTTGACGCCGTATGCGTTGCGTCCGTCCGCATCAACCAAAGCTCGCTTGGCCGAGGAAATCACGAAGAACAAGCCGTCTTTCTGCGCAAGATTGGCTTTGGCCAATACGTCTCGACGTTCGGATTCGTTGACATAACGCTTGCCGTCACGATTGACGTAAATGCAGGAATTTTCGCCAAGCTTGAAACTCGTGGCGCCGGTAGAGGGATCTCCTGCAGGAAAGAGTTGGATCCAGCCCATCTGAGTAAGACCCGCGTTGGCCTGTTGAGCCAATTTAATGCCGTCGCCTGTAGCAGAGCGCAAGTTCGTAGTCGGCGTCGTCGGGCCCAGCTTCTTATTCCACAGTTCGTCGTATTGATTGCGCATTTCAACATTAGCGCCAAAACCACCCGTTGCGAGAACAACGCCGCCGGAGGCGTTGACGACATAGGAACGACCGTTTTTGTTCTTGGCCTTGACGCCAACGACAGCACCGTCTTTGACAATCAGATCATTAGCGGTGGTGTTGAGATAGAACGTTACCGGCAAATTCTTTTCTTTGATGTATTTCACGAACGTATCGATGTAGCCGACGCCAGATTTGTAGTTGAGTGCGCGGTTGGAGCGAGGCCAAAGCGCGCCGACAAACTGAGTAGCCTTGTCGCGCCATACAAATCCCATGCCTTCAAGCGACTTCACCATGCCGCCGACGTTTTGCGTCAGCGTGTAGACAAGTTCAAGATTTGCCTGATAGTCTCCTGACTTCCAAGTCTGCAGTGCATGAAGTTCAGGAGAGTCGAAGAGTTTTTTGCTGCCGCTTTTCAGGTAGGCATCGTACTGCTTTTTGGTTTTGGCGATGAGTTCGCCATGCAGCTTGTTTTTCGGTTTTTCGGCCAGCAAATTTTTAACAATATCATGCTGGCCCTTGGTCATTTCAATGTCATCCTGCCCGACGTTGGCAACGTTGTAGCAGCCGCCGCAAACACTCGTATTGCCGCCAAGAAAATGATTCTTCTCCAACACGATCACTCGCTTGCCTGCTTCAGCAGCAGCCACTGCGGCAGATAAGCCGGCGCCGCCCCCGCCGATAATGACAACATCACTGTTGAGCGTCTGGGTGTCCGTAAGCATATCGGGCTTCGGAACTTCCTTCTCAAATTTTGCAGGATCCAGACCAGCCTTCTCGATGCACTTGACGACAGCGTCCTTGATGGCAAAGCTCGAGAGCGTTGCTCCGGAAATCACATCAACTTCGGTACTTTGATGCTTGACGATGTCTTCGAGCAGCTTGGTGCGCGCATCGTCGGCAACAGGAGTCGTTTCAGACCAATCAAGAACCTTTACTGAAGCAATTTTGTCGTTTTTGATGACCACTTCAACATTAATCGCGCCATTGCGGCCGACGGACGACGCAGTATAAACGCCGTCTTTAGCCAAAACCTGATCAGTGGCAAAAAGCGACGAAGCCATTGCTGCGGCTACGGCGACTGCGGACAGTTTTTTCATATATCTGTTCTCCTTAGTGCGGTTGATTTAAAACCAAAAATTCCATGCTTTTCTGATTTTAGAAAACAGATTTTTGGCCTTGAAGACACGGAAGTTCTAGAACTTCAGCTCTAGAGCCGCGTAAAAAAAAGGCGCTCTCGATTCCGTTGAAATGCAAAAACAATGCTTGTCTTCGAAAGGCCGTTAAAGAGCGGAAATATCTCTGCGGCGACCGTGACCTCTCACGCCGATGACGGCAGCAATTCAAGGCAAAGCCGTTTACGCCATGCGGCAACCCAACCGCTCCGTTATCAGTGTGGCTCGTGAATACTCTGTTTCACGCCAAACTCTATATGCTTGGGACAAGGAGATACCTAATCCATGCATTAACGTACCGGAGCCGGTTATGACAACACCTCCAAAACGAGATAAGCCCGCACCTGAGGCTGTTGGGTGAACTCTTAAAGTGCCCCCCATTTAAGAAAAATCAAGAGATTAACCGCCAAAACAACAACTTTTTTAGATGTCGTTTTCCCGTATCCTCTGCAGAATCAGACAACTAAAGGGAAGATCTATAAATTGAGGAAATGCAGCGCAGGGACAAAAAAATAATGGATTCAACAGGTTAGAATTGACTTTGCGACTCAAAACCACCTGAAAAATCCATTATGTGCAGAGTATACCGCAAGCCTTCCTCTCAGTTGGATCTCTTTGCCACTGATTTGTTTCTGGAGCGAGCCAAAAAGGCGCTGGCAAGCTCTTACGGCTCAACGAGCTGTTTCCTTTCGAGTCATACAGATCCTTCATAACTCAAGCCATTGATACGTACCGCATCAGCCACGGCGGCAAGCCGACTTCACAGCTGAGCTCAGCCGGCCTCAGAGCGATGGATCCGATCTTTATGCTCAAGTGCGTTGTCGCTCAACGTCTTTACGGAAAAGCAGATCGGGACTTCGAGCAGGAGATGCTGCAAAACCGAGTGCTTCAGCACTGGCTTGGTATTTTCCAACCTGGCGATGTTCCCAGTCACAAGACAATCTGGAAATACAAGGAAATTTTTGCGCAAACTGAGGTTCTTGAGACTGTTTTTGCCGACTACGTCAAGAAGTTGCAGTCGATAAACTGGCATATCGGTAAGGATGCCGAGATTGCCGACTCGAGCTTTTTCGAAGCCCCTAAACAGCGCAACACTCGAGAAGAAAATGCCCTGATCAAAAAGGGTAAGGGCTCAACTCTGTGGAACGATCAGCCGGTGAAAAAACGTCATAAGGACATCGATGCCAGCTGGACAAAGAAGCGCAAAGAAGTGCATTACGGCTACAAAGGCCACTTCCTGCTGTGTGCCGTCAGCAAGCTCATTGTCAAGGTCTTTCCCACGACAGCAAAGGTACACGACGCCAAGGTCATCGACCGGTATTTACACTGGGCAAAAGACAGCAAAAAGGAAGTGCTGTTCTTTGCAGATGCCGGCTACACAGGCAAAAAAATTGTCGAGAAGCTGCTTGAAGCAAACATGCCGCCCCTAATTTGTGAGAAAGGCCGCAAAGGTGTTCCGTTGACCGCCGATCAAAAGCAAAGCAACAAAATGATTTCGAGCGTGCGTAGCCGTATCGAGCACGCGTTCGGTTTTATCGAAGAATCCCTCGGAGGAAGCGTTGTACGGTCAATTGGCCTGATTCGGGCGAAGTTCAACATCACGCTGACATCGCTTGTGTACAACATCTGTCGACTTGGTCAGATTGTCCGAGGAGGAGTAAGGAGAATCGGCGTGTCCGAATCATTACATCGATGTTAAGAACGGAACACCGATACAAAAGATCAAGAATTTGACAGAGCGCAGTTTGCGGAAGTCCGCAGGTATAGTGCCGTCCATTTGCATAGTTGCTTTGGTAAATCTTCAGCAGATGAAATAAATTTCTTGTTATAAAGGCTCGCTTTGAAGATTTAAGGCGGTTAGCTGACCGTAGTTAACCGCCCTTCTGCGAAAACGGCTGAATTTGTAGATTCCACCTAAAGCCAAAAGATTCTCGGCCGAGATATCAAATGCTCATCCAACGGCTCTCTGTAAGGAACTCTGTCTTTGTAATAATTCTTCGGCAAATACCACAGTTCCAAACCGAACGACACGAGTAGCGCCCGCTCATCATCCCCCTAACCGGATCGGCTACCGGTTTTCGGGATTCTCTCGTTCAAAAGCGAGCCGGCTTATTGACTTCTGCCGTTATACGCAGACTTACTCAAGACGATGGTTGCAAGCACGACAAATGCATCACTTCTTCAATCATCCGATGCATGGCTCGGACAAGCTCCGTATCGGCGGCTCGATAGAAGACTTCTTTCCCCACTCGACGAGAAGTTAAAAGTCCGGCAACCTTCAAAAGCCTCAAATGGTGTGCTACGGCGGGACTGCTCATCTCCATGATGGCAGCAATGTTGAGCACGCACTCTTCGGAATGGCACAACAACAAAAAAATCCGACAGCGGGCCGCATCGCTTAGATGTTTGAAAACCTGGGCCACAGGTTCAAAGCTTGAAGATTCGGGCAATTGCCCAAGTGCAAAAAAATTTACCTCTTTATGCCGATGCGGAAGATTTGTTGTGACAGACATATCAGACAATTCAATTCTTGCTTAATCTTGACATCCAACACCAACCGGATTATAGTGCAACCAGTCAATTAAGTAATTGCTTAATTCTTTAACCAATAGGAGCAACCAAAATGACAAAGACCTACAAGATCGAAGTTGATTGCGCTAACTGCGCCCGCGAAATGGAAGAAGCGGCAGCAAAAATCAGCGGTGTGCAATCGGTCACGGTGAATTTCATGGCTCAAAAAATGGTTGTGGAATTCCGTGATGGGTTTTATCCCGACAATGTCATGATTGAAGTGCTTAAAGCTTGCAAAAAAGTAGAACCCGACTGCGAAATTTTTCTCTGATGTCGAAACGCCGCCAGAGCACTGCTTGACGGCGTTTTTTTCTCTCTTCAATTCAAATTTTGCTTAATTTTTACATCAAATTAAGCTCAAGACATCACCAACGGACTCTGCAACAAATGAAGACAAAGCAAAAAAAGATGCTTGTACGCATCATCCTTGCAGCAATGCTTCTCGTAAGTCTCGCGTTTGCACCGGTCACGGGACCTTTGAGATTGGCGCTTTACCTTATTCCCTATCTTCTTGTCGGCTATGACATTCTGCTCAAGGCGGCAAAAGGCATACGAAACGGCCGTGTTTTCGATGAAAATTTTCTGATGACCGTTGCTACCTTAGGCGCCATTGCCATAGCACTTTACGACGATACCGGCGAGTACACGGAAGCCGTTGCCGTGATGCTCTTTTATCAAATCGGTGAATGGTTTCAAGCTTATGCCGTGGGCAAAAGCCGCAAAAACATCAGCGATTTGATGGACATTCGCCCCGATTACGCCAACATTGAAAGAAGCGGGAAAATTGAACAGGTCGCTCCCGAATCTGTTGAGGTCGGAACCGTTATTGTCGTGCAACCCGGTGAAAAGGTTCCCATTGACGGCATCGTTATACGCGGCGAAACTAGTCTCAACACCAGCGCTCTCACGGGGGAAAGTCTGCCGAAGAACGTTGCCCCGGGGGAAAACGTCACCAGCGGCTGCATCAATTTGACCGGCGTTATTTATGTGCGTACAACCAGGCTCTTCGGAGATTCGACAGTATCTCAAATCCTGGAATTGGTCGAAAACGCCTCTTCACGCAAATCACAATCGGAGGCTTTCATTACTCGTTTTGCCCGTATCTATACACCGATTGTGTTTTTCAGCGCTTTGGCGCTTGCTCTCGTCCCTCCGCTAGTGCGGCATTTTGCAATGGGAGCAGACGCTCAATGGGATGACTGGATATATCGCGCTTTGGTGTTCCTGGTTATCAGTTGCCCCTGCGCTCTTGTGATCAGCATTCCTCTTTCTTTTTTCGCCGGCATCGGCGGAGCAAGCAAAGAAGGAATACTTGTGAAAGGTTCCAATTATCTGGAAGCTCTTTCACAGACTTCAACTCTTGTCATGGATAAAACAGGAACGCTGACGCAAGGTGTTTTCGAGGTAACGGCAGTTCACCACAACACACTCGATGAAAACCGCCTCCTCGAATTGGCGGCTCTTGCCGAAAGTGCCTCCTCGCATCCGATCAGCAAGAGCCTGCAGAAAGCATACGGCAAAGCAATTGATCGGAGTCGCGTTACGAACATCCGTGAACTTGCGGGTAAAGGTGTCGTCGCCAGTGTCGACGAACAGGAAGTTGCAGTCGGCAATGAAAAACTCATGACCGAACTCGGAATAGAGTTCATCGCCTGCCGCAGTATCGGCACAATCGTCCACATTGCCGTCAACGGAAACTATTGCGGCCACATCGTGATTGCAGATCAACTGAAACCCAATGCAATCAAAGCGATTGATGCTGTGAGAAAAGCCGGCGTCAACAAAGTGGTCATGCTCACCGGCGACCGCAAAAGTGTCGCCCTAGCAGTGGCTTCACAGTTGGGCATAGACGAGGTGCGCTGCGAACTGATGCCCTCGGATAAAGTTTCCGCTGTTGAAAAGCTGCTGGCGCAACGAACCGGCTCCGGGAAACTGGCTTTCGTCGGCGATGGTATCAACGATGCCCCCGTTTTGTCCCGCGCCGATATCGGCATTGCGATGGGAGCCATGGGATCAGACGCTGCCATTGAAGCTGCAGACATCGTTCTCATGGATGACGATCCTCTAAAAATTGCCAAAGGCATCAAGATTTCTCGTAAATGTCTTCGCATTGTCAAGGAAAACATCTGGCTGGCTATCGGCATCAAGGTCCTGTGTCTTTTGCTGGGAGCTGTTGGCTTGGCCAACATGTGGATGGCAATTTTTGCTGACGTGGGAGTCATGATTCTTGCTATCTTGAATGCAATTCGTGCTCTCTTTGTCAAAAAACTTTGATCACTTCGTCTTGCGGCTTGGTCTCACGCGTGTCCTCTTTCGTGTTGGCGGCACGCGTGTGTTTGTGCGTCTTTTCTGCCAGTACAGATTTGGGAAACTGTTCACGTAAGTGTCGAAGATACTTTTCCGCTCGGTCAAGCTGCTCGCGATACACCTTTGCCTGTTCCAAATATTCGTCTACGCGTTCAAGAAGCCACTCTGTTCCCTTGGACGGATCCTGTTCAAACTCAATAAAGCGCTCGATGCACTCGAGCTTCATGCCGTTGGCGCGACAAGTCGTAATAAATTCCAACCGTTTTACCGCTTCGTGAGAGTAGTTGCGCTGTCCTCCCATACTGCGTCTTGGTTCAGGCAATAGACCTTTTTGTTCATAAAAGCGAATTCTGGTCACAGGGCATCCCGTCCTTTGCGCCAATTCACCGATTTTCATCTCGTTCTCCACAATACTTGAAGCTACAGTAACTATAGATTTTATGATGTCTCTTGCCAATACCGGCAACTCTTTTGTAGGAGTAACACCATGAAATTTCAACAAATTCGCAGCGCCACCAGCATCGTGACATTTGCCAACCGGCGTTTTTTGATTGATCCGATGCTCTCAGCTCAAGGTACCTATCCGGCTGTCCCAGACACCACCAGCACTGGTCGCGGCAATCCGGAATGCGATCTGCCTTGCCCGATTCAAGATCTGTTTAACGTTGATGCCGTCATTGTGACCCATCTTCACTTTGATCATTTCGACAAAGCCGCAGCTGAATTACTGCCAAAAAAACTTCCGTTGTTTTCTCAGAGCGTTCAGGAGGCAAAGATTCTCAGTGGTTTGGGCTTTACGGACGTACGCGTTCTTGCAGATTCCGGTACGGATTTCAACGGCATTCGTCTTTTTCGTACCAATTGCGATCATGGCTCAAGCAATCTTGTAACTATGGACGGCTACCGGGACTGCGGTTTCAGCGAAAAAGCTTCCGGCGTCGTTTTTGAAAGCAACCTTGAAAAAACGCGTTTTTATCTCGCCGGAGACACCATCTATTGCCAATACGTTGTCGACGCAATAGAAAAATACACGCCCGGAGTCGTCGCGGTTAATGCCGCGGGCGCCCAATTTCCACTTGGACATCTGTTGATCATGAATCAATACGACGTGCGTTCCCTTATGCGGCGTTTTCCCGAAATTGACGTTATCGCCACGCATGTCGAAGGCGTCTCGCATGCGACAGTCACTCGCCCCTTGCTACGAAAATTTGCCCGTGAAAATAATCTGAATCGCCTGTTCATCCCCAATGACGGACAAACCATTGAGTTTTGAGACAACTCTGAGCAGCTTGTGAAAACAGTGATATGAACCTGGCTGAAATCGGTTTGAACATGATTTTGAGAGACTCACACCGAAACCGGGATTGATTCCTTGCTCTATCGTCTCAATCCAAGCGCACCTTTAGCTGCAAACCAAAGAGTTCGTTAAAGTAGCAGACAGAGAACTTACCTCTTCCAGAGGTCAGACCTTTCTGCGCTTTTCTATGCGTCCGACGAACTCTATTCTTGGCCAACATTTCACAATTGCGCGGCAGCTGCGGTTTACGCTGCCGCGCATGCTCATGTCCCTTTTTATCATGAGTTATATGGTGGCCGACGGCGTTCTGATCAGCCGCTACATGGGAACGGTGGCGCTTGCGTCACTCAACGTAAACAACCCGCGACGAAATTCGCAGGCTTTGCAACTATCACATTCGTAATGTCGCATTAGGCCCGTTTACGTCCGGCCCCTGGGTCATCAGCAGATAGCCCAGACCGTGCAGATTTCGACCTGCATTCAGGTCGCTGTGCGCTCGGTAACCACAGTGACATTCGAACCGATGCTTCTTTCTCTTTCCGATTGCACCGCACGCCGAACACGTCTTGCTCGTATATCTCGGATCCACAAACATTACCCTCATCCCCATTCGTGAGGCTTTGTCGACAATCATCTGCTGCAGCTCTCGAAACGGCCATCGGTGCAACCTGGCCCGCACCTTGTGTCCGGCCTTGATTCTCTCGCGAATGTGCGTGAGATCCTCCAATACGATCAGCCGCTTGCCGCTTTGTGAGGCTTTTTCCACGATTGTCTTGCTGACATTGTGGTTGATGTGTTCCACGTGTCGTCTTTCTCGGCCTGAGATTTGGCGTAACTTCCGTTTGGCGTTACGCGAACCGTTGCGCTGAAGACGAGCTCTGTGACTCAAATACTTATCGCGGTCATTTTTCAATTTGCC
>CEAB01052630.1_pt1 | contig 64313 bp, 51 predicted proteins | sample 557651 | NCBI WGS metagenome assembly CEAB01 (sample SAMEA3182046, study PRJEB8094) | gut metagenome | biome: human; feature: gut; material: Stool; isolation source: human stools | place: Canada | collected 2011-11-15 | reverse complement strand
ATTGTTGGAAAAACTGCAGAAGCTGCACAGACGGGTTCGTAATATTCGCCGTGACTTTCAGATGAAAACCGCGCACACGCTCGCGCAGGAGTATGGCTGCGTGTACGTGGAAGATCTGAAGACGCGCAATATGACGAAGAGTGCCAAGGGAACGATCGACAATCCGGGTAAAAACGTCAAACAGAAGTCCGGATTGAATCGGGCGATTCTGAGGACGGGCTTTTTTGGTATGCGGCAAGCGATTGAATGGCAGCAATACAAAGCCGGAGGCTATGTGGTTGCCGTTTCCGCGGCTTATACGAGTTGCGAGTGCCCGTCATGCACGTGCACGGATAAGCGCAATCGACCGCGTCAAGCGCAGTTTCGCTGCATCGGTTGCGGGTACGAAAACAATGCCGACATTGTCGGCGCAATAAACGTGAGGAGGAAGGGCCGGACAGGTCCGAGCGCACACGATAAAAAGCGCATCGCTCGTGAAGTGAGCGCAGGAGCCGACGTGCCTTTTGCACGAAACTCCGGCGCCAACAGCGAGAACCAACCTCTTGGAGGTGCGTAAGCAACTCCGAAGGAATCCTCTGATTTCAATCAGGGGAGGACGTCAAGACATTTGTCGAGTAGAAGTACTCGCTGAAATTCGAGTCGTAGATTGACGAATAACATATTCGTCGTTTGCCGAATAATCTAGTTTCAGAATATCGAAAGTTCGCAGGCGAAATGTCCTATCTTTTTTCCGTTATCCGGTAGCCGATCATGTTGATTCAAGGTTTTGAGCTCGTTGGCATCGAGCGGAATCTGCTATTGTGGCCGTACAGAATCAACAACGACACGGGAGGCAGAAATGCTCTACAAAACAGTTGGTTTTGCAGCGGCCTCGGCCGTATGCGCGCTGATGGTCGGGTGCGCCAACACGACGACCGGAAAGATGGTCGAGCCGCTTGAAGTGATGCCGACGGAAGTCTGCATCATCCAAAATCCCAAGGTCACGATCGGTGAGGCCATTCCGTCGCTGCAGTCGGCATTCCAGCGCCGCGGCATCAAGACGACAGTGGTCCGGGATGCCGCGTCCTGCACGTCGGAATACCGTTTGAGCTACGTGATGCAGCGTTCGTGGGACGCAACGACCTACCTCGGTCTTGCGGAACTGACGCTCTATAAAAACGGCGCCATCGTATCGACCGCCAAGTACAAGGCCGGAAGCATGACGCTCACGAAGTGGGGCAAGACCGCCGAGAGAATCGACAAGACGGTCGGCAAATTGCTCGGTGAGTCGGAATAGTTCAGATACGGATTTTTAAGAAGAAACATCAAGCGCCGCTTAAAGGATTTTCGAAGCGGCGCTTGATGTATGGTGAGCCGATGATTTCTGTCCGATCAGAAGTGCTTCGTCCAGCGCAGAGAAGCGCCCCAGCGCTCGTCTCCTGAGTCCCCGGCTTCACCGTCGAGCATCAGCGCGAACTCGTGACCGGTTGACGACACCCAGCCAATCTTGCATTGCGCTGCCGCTGCGTGACGGTTGTCGAAGAATTCGACGTTGGTTTCGTCGCGTATGCCGGTCCATGTGTAGGTCTCGTCACCATTGACGTGAAAGCGATTGCGGTACGCAATGCGACCTTCCAGAAAGAGATTGCCTGTCGGGGAGGCGGCACTGCTGCGCGTCTTGAAAGCCAGGCCGGCTTCAAGTGCCGCTACGCTTAAAAGTTCATCTTCATACTCTTGTGCAACGAGAGAATCCGACTCGCGGACATCGTCTCGGTGGATTCCGTCCCAGCTGAGCTGAGCGTACGGCATGAACGAGAGCGCGATCCGATCGGGGGCAAATTTGCGGCCGATGCCGATGGACGCGCCGAGACTGACGGCATGGGTGGTTGTATCGAGTCGCTTTGAACCGTAGAAGTCGCTGACGTATCTTGTGCGATCCTCAACCCCGTAGCCCAGAAGTGCCTGACCGAAGAGTCGCATGCCGGCACCGAATTCCCGCATTGCCGAAACGCTTGCAAAAACACCTTGCGCGTTTCCCTTGTCCGGGCCGGAGATTTCGATGTCGTCGTAATAGCCGCCGACTTTCCAACCCAGCGCCCAGTCGCCGAAACTGCGGCGAGCACCGGCTGAAAGAATGGTACGGGTACTCTGGAATGATTTCGCGCCGTCCATATTTGCCCGTTCGACGACGAGCGAAGCCTCGGGAATGACATCCGTGGCATACAGATCGGTAAGCGGCGAGAGCGCTGTCACCTCACGCAGGCGAATGGATCGAGACATCGCGGCGGCATCGAAGGCCAGGTGAGAATCCGCCTTGGTTGAAGCAAACGCGTTTTCCAGGGTTGTAGCCACCAGCTGTCTGTCGCTTTCGGTGAAGCCCTCTCTGAGGTTTTCGGAAAGGATATCCACGGCGCTGGCGAATTCGGCGGCGGTTCCCGAAAGAATGCCGTCGGCTTGGATCACAGCGTCGAGTTTTTGAGCTCGGCGCATGGCGTCTTGTGAGAGTGAAACGGTTTCGCCGACGCGCTGCATGCTGTTTTCGACACGGTGCATCTCAAAGCTGCCGTCTTGATTTGTGACGAACTCAAACGTAATGCCGCCGCCCCAGGAGAGCTCCGCATCTTTGACCTGCTCAAGGATTTCGTCGCCAGCGTTTAAACCGGGAAAAAAGAGCGTCGGGCTCAGGATAATCGTTTGATCGACGTATTGCCCCGTGCGAATCGTGATGTTCAATGGGGCCTCGGCATTGCTCTCTTGGCCGGATTTCGCCAAAAGTGTCAGGGACGATGTTTGATCCTGAGAAAGATTGCCCACGATTATTTGGTCGATCGTGTGTTCTCCGACATCAAGCACAAGCGATGAGCCCGCTTCCAGTTTCAATTGACTTTTGACGTGAAACGTGCCGATTCGATTGTCCGGGCTGAGATCATCTCCGGGCGAGAGCGTGCCGCGGGAGGTCAGAGACCCGACCACACCGCGTCCTGCAACGGTGGCTGTGGCATCAGACTGGACGTCGTTGTCAATGATGCCGTCAACGACGAGTGTGGCGCCGTTGATCACGTCGGTGGAGCCGCTGTAGGAGGCGTGACCGCTCATCACGAGTGTGCCCGCGGAGACAATCTTGTTGTTTTTATCGAGCGTGCCGGAAACGACGAGTGAGACGGGAATATCGGCATTGTCCGGTGCTCGGGTTTGATTGCTCGAACCTTCATAAGTTTTGCCGCTTTGAATCGCTACGTTGTAGTCATTTAATTCATCCTGCGTTGTGATGTGCAGCGTCGGGTTCCAGCGCACTTCGTTGATGTCATTGATAAAGCGGCTCACGCCGTTGCCGGCAAGATTGAGCGTGTAGGCGATCTGATTTTGTCCGTTGAGACCTGTCTGAACCGGAAGCGTCCACTTTGAATTCGTCTCATCCCAACGCGCCATGCGGTTGATGTTGAGTTCGGCAATGCCGCCCACGGCAGAAGCCGCATCCAGAAGTCCCGCGCCGATCGCGTACTCGACGATGATGCAATGTTCCTTGAAATAGGTCTTCCACTCTTCGTAGGCGTCGTACACAGCTTGCCTGTAGGCCTCAGGATCCATATCCCAATCGGCCTCTTCGAGCGCTTGCTCAAGCCAGTCGCCGGCAGCACGTTTGGCGGCTTCTTCTTTAAGTGCCTCAATGTCGGCTTTTTTTGGGTCTCCGGCACTTCCCCAAAAGACAATGGCCGCCGACTCCTTGTATACATTGGTTTCGTATTTGCCGCTTTCAACCGAATAGCCGGGGGAGGCAACGGAAAAATTAAGTCTGCCTCCGAACTGCAAATGGTAGTCAGGATTTTTATGCGACGGATCCGTTTGGGCACTATCGGGATGAATGGCGATGACATCGTACTGACCCTCTTGAGGCTTTTGAGCGGTTGAGAGAACGGTGTCGGCCAATTGCGAAGCGGTCATCCAGGGAAATGCTTGCTGCACGAGCGCAAGGGTACCTGCCACATGCGGCGCGGCCATGGATGTGCCGGTCATCTCAATGGAGCCGTTGCCGCTTCCCGCCTCGGCGCTCACAATATTGGTGCCCGGAGCGGCGATGGTCCATAACGAAGCGAAAAGACCTTGGTTGGAGGCTTCAATGACGCCCGAATTGCCGTGAATGAAATGCCCTTCTTCAAAGAGGTGGTCTGATTCGATGTTGACGACGTTGATGAAGTGGCCCGCTTTCGTAGGGTCCCGCATGATCGGCAGAATCGGGTCGGCCGGCGCAAGTCCCCCTTGGTTGCCTGCGGCAAAGACCATGAGTTTGTCGTGTTCGACGGCGGAGTTGAAAACCTCCTTGAAGGCATCCGTTTCGTCCGGAATGTCACCGTAGCTGAACATGCCGCGCACCCAGCCCCAGGAGTTGCTGTAGATCTTGACGTCGTCGTAGGTTTCAATGGCTTTTTTGTAGAGGTCGGCGACCTCATAGATCATGGTCGGACCTTGAATGGTCGAGTAGAGCAAAAGCAACGAGGCGTCTTTGGCTACGCCGTAGTTAACGGAGGAGTTGCCTGAAGCGATGCCCGCTACGTGACTGCCGTGACTTTGTTGGGTGGCGTTGACGCCGGTGCCGAATTTCTCGAGATACTGGTCGCTGTAGAGCTTGATGATGTCTTTGCCTTCAAAGGCGATGTGGGTGGTGTCAAAGCCCGAATCGAGAATGCCGATGCGCACGCCCGCTCCCGTAAAGCCCTGAGCGTAGGCGCCTGCCGCGTTGATGGCGTCTAGGTTGATGTTGCCGGTGGGAGAGGCGCAGACTGACAGAGGCCACAAAACGGCGCAGACGGCCAGAGCGAGAGCGGAACGATGGTGACGAAAACGGTTTGAAGCGGGCATCAAAACCCCTCCCTATGACGGGAAGATCAAAAAAGGCACCCTTAGGCGTAGTGTGACACAAAATGAGCGCAGTGGTTTGGTGTGGCCAAATCATGGAGAAAAAAGTAGCCGAATCGGTCGGCAAAAATCGGCCAAATTGGGTGGCAAAAAACGGCCAAATCGGGTAGTAAATTCTGGCCGATTTGGGTGATGAGCATTTGTAGCGACCGTAGAATCGCTGTCTCGACATAAGTCATTACGCCGTGCGCCATTTGCCGATGGAAAGCACGAACCAATCATCGCTCAGAGTTTCGCCTCGAAAGGAAGTCTGTAAGACTAAAGCGGGTGACGGTCCTGTTGCTGCCGCGTTCCGCACGGATGAAGCTGGGCTCTGTGAGCGGCCTTTGAGCCTCTGGGAGACGGGTGAGTCAAACGGTTCCGTCAGCATCCAGACTCTTTTTGATGGGGGCACGACATCGGAGAGATGAATGGACTAAGTGTTGATGAGCTTGCCTTTGCTATATGTCGAGGCGGCAGGCAGCAAACAGTCGCGATGACTGAAAAATTCGCGTTTGACTGTGCTTATCGTCATCTCTTGGGCGAGATCTGTAGCCGGATGGTGTCTCTGAGCGGAATCAAAAGAGGCCTCAAACGCGTTGAAGCGTTGTTACGCGCCTACGCAAAGAATCTTGGTACGCAGGTTTCAGTTGCCGCGATCAGAACCGACGTGCTTGCTGAGACTCAAGGAACGTTCAGCGACTCAACAGTCAAGAACTATATGAAGGCGCTCAAGGCTATTTCTGTAATCGAAGAGCTCCCTTCCTGGAAGCCTCAATTGCAGACGCAAACGGCAATTCGGACAGCGAATACTCGCTATTTTTCAGATCCATCGTTTGCGGCGGCAGCATTGGGAATCGGACCACAGGAACTGCTGGAAGCACCGCAGACGTTTGCTCGTGTTTTCAAGAACCTGTGCATACGCGATTTGCGCATCTATACGGGAGCTCTTGACGGCCATCTCTTTCATTACCGGGACAAGACGAATCTCGAGTGCAATGCTGTGCTGCAAAGACGTGACGGCTCCTACGGGTTTATCGAGATCAATCTGGGTGGTCAAGAGGCTATTGAGCAAAGGGCGACAATGCTACAAAAATTGGCGGCCAAAATTGACACTTCTTGCATGCCGCAACCTTCGTTTCTGATGGTGCTGACGGCGTCGGGCAACTGGGCATACAGACGTAAGGATGGTGTGCTTGTGGTTCCCGTAGGGTGTCTGACGTCCTGAACAGGAATACGATGCTGCGGCGCGAGAGTTATGGGTTGCAGCACGGAAAAGAAAACGGCCCGGATTCTCTTATGTTCTTGATCGTTTGGATACTGATACTCTCGATGGCCGTCTAGGATCACTATGCCGTGGTAGTCACTGATAATCGGTACCGTCGATCACAACAGACAAGGCGTTGGTTTAGCTATTTTAGGAAATTTGGCAGTTGAGCGACCAATTCCAAACTTGAAGCTTAGCTGTTTCGGTTGAGAAATATTGTTACAAGGCTAAGTTCCCTCGAATAGACACGGAACAAGTGTCTTGAAGATTTTATTCCGTGTCATCCGACCAGATAGCAATATTGACTGGGATTACCACATATAGCGGGCGCCTATCGAGAAGTCATATTCTTTCGTATAGTCGTTGCCTTTTTCACGCTCAAAGCGCCCGTAGATGTAGAAGTTTTCGGACAATAACCAATCCACGGAAGCTCCGTAGTACCATCGCGTTCCGGAAATGTCGTCCGCTTCAAAGCTACGGTACCCGTCGTTACCGCGAACCGAAACGGTTGAATCACCGTCAAATTCATGGTTGAGGCCACCTAAAAGAGCCAGCTTCAGATTCTGTTTGCCTTCAGTTCCAATGGTGATGTTGCGACCGGCTTCAAAGCCTAGACGGCCAGTGACGAAGTTTGTACTGTCGACTTCAATAGCCAAACCCGTGGAAGTACTGTAGTCCTTATTAGAAACATGAAAATATGACAACTGTGCTTGGGGTTCTATAAACCAAAAGCCGCCATTTGTGTCCTTGGCCAGGCAGAAGGTCTTGCCGACTTCGATTGATGCGCCGGTACCGAAGACCGTATAGTCGGCGGTATAGCTGTCGCTGAAGCTGTTTGACCGACCATTGATGTCTAAATCAAACCATCCGACTTGACCAATTAGATCAGCATATAAGCCGTTGCTGTGCAGATAGGATGCATAGAGCTTTAAGGAGTATTCATCCATGTTGCTTGATCCATGCGTAGCTTCGCCCAGGCCGCTTTGATCCGCGTTGCTGTAACGGAAGGATGAACCGAATAGCCAGGTAGAATCCGCGTTGGCGGGGAGTGCGTAGTCCGCGCCGATGTGAACGCCCGAGACTTCCTGCTCGACACCGCCGGCGGAACTGTCAAATTTGCTCTTTGAGGCGAACGCCTTCGCCCAGGCGCCTGACTTAGTACCGTGGCGAACATCGCCCAGACGTTTCCTCAGATCCTCAAGGCCATCGAGCCAGCTGATTGCTTGAGCTGTTGAAGTTCCAAATGCAATTGCATCCGCAACTTCGCGGGGAAGGTCATCGGTTCTCGCCAGAAGCCAGTTACCAGAACCGATGCCGGTGACGAGATTGTCCTGATCATCCGATGCCGTCAGAATATCATTGCTTCCTTCTTGTTTAAAGCCCAGCTTCCAACCAAATACTGCCCCGGTCTGAGCAACATAGGAGTCCGAGTGGCCGTCGCCATCTCTGTCTTTCAGGCCGAGAGTGACGTTAGCGTTTTCGTCAGTTTGATTGATAAAGCCGTCAGCAAGCGTTCCTAATCCCTGATCCCGGTTTGAGCCGGAAAGTACGACGTCTACGGTTCCGGTAATGTTGCCTGCATTATCTTTTAAAGTAATCTGGTCGAAGCTGTCGGTTTCTTGATTAACCCTGAGCCGGAAGTTTGCTTGATCAGCGGTTAAGTTGGATAGGGTGACATGTTTATAGGAGGTATCGAGTTTCTCAAGATCGGATAAAGACAGACCGAAATCTTTATTGCCCTCAGCGATATTTTCAAACCCGTAGCCAAATTCTGTTTGAGATTGTTCGATTAGCGATTTTGCTTCATCAGCGTCCAGGCATATCGTGGCACCATTAGCCAGACTTAAATCTTTGATTTCGGTATCTTCTGTGACAAGCCAAACATCTTTGGAATTGTTTAGTCTGACAGAGGCATTAGCAGAGCTGAAGTTTTCCTGACGGATGTTTCCAATGAAATGCAAGCCATTTGAGCTTTCTTTGCTGGTCGTAAGGGTGAATTTTTCGGAGATATCAGCTGCGAGTTCGATATTACCTAATAGCAAACCATGGACATTGGCGAACTGAGCCTTGGAATCTTTGTCAATAACAAGAGCGTTACCGAGCTCTCCGCTTTTAACGGCACCGATGAAGATGCCGGAATCGTTAACCGATAGTGACGAGTTGACGAGCTGTATGGCATCTGTAACTTCGGCGCTTTCACTGTCTGTCAGACTGATGACGGAGAATCGTTCCGCTGTCCTAACGGTAGCAGAGGAAGCTCCGGTCAGACTCAGACCGATTATTTCTTTAACATTGTTGAGTTTTTCAGCTCCAGCAAAAATGTCGACAATATTATTAAATTTGATATCGGCTATTTCTCCGTGAAATCCAGTAATTTTGCTTCCGTTAATGCTTTCGTCAATGGAAGAGTTTGCGCTTTGATAGTTTGTTATTTTTGAAATTCTGCTGTTAAATTCAATTGTATTTTTTTCGATGTCTTCTTTATTGGATGGATCCCAGTAATCCATGTTGAATGCATAAGTTTCATCGAAATAACCATTTGTGTTGCGGGCGATAATTTCTGTTTCTTCGCCTTCAAAGTTAACATTGAAGCTCCCAATCCAAGATGAGGAGTAGCGATATGTTTCTAGCTGAACGCCATTGATTCCGATAATTGTTGTGTATTTTGACTTGAAATTTAGAGAGTAGTCCTTGTAGTTTGAATCGGCATAAAGACCGTAAATGTTTTTGTTGTGGTCCTCTCCGCCGTTGTTTTTATTGTGTGCTGTATGACTTTCTTGTTCGAAATCTATGCCTGAATTAACTTCAAAGATGTCGCCGTCAGCATATAAATTGGTTTCTTCTAAATATACGCCGCCAAAATTTGAATCTAATTTCAGATTTGAATTATTAAATGTCAGAGAATTTTTATTTTGTCTGGTGATGATTCCATAAGCGAGGTTGTCTTGCTCGTAATCTCCTTCTAATGTAAAGCCTACATAAACATTTGAATTATTAAATCCTAACTCAACATATCCGGCTCCCCCTTGAGCTCCGCCAGCAACAACTATGGTTCCTGCACCAAGCTCTTCTTTTTTCTTGTTTGTGTTACTATGCGCATTTGTAATGAAATTGATATTTATATCATTAAACCGTATTTTTGTTGGGTTTTCGTCACTTCCTTTTATCAATAAAGCGCTTGACGTCGGATATGCATTTTCTTCAGTCCAATCAGTTTCGCTAGTAGGACCTTCACTGATTAAAGTGATTTGCCCCCCTGTTGGTCCATTTATATCAACATCAACACCATGTAATTCGAAAACGTAACGTCCAGACTTTAAGCTGGCATCGCCATTAAAGGAGATCGAAGTTTTGCGTTGACCACCTTGTAAAAGAGAAAGTATTCCTTCATCTAAACCTTCTCCTTCAGTCTCTAGATTTGCGCCGGATTCAAAATAATATCCGTCAGAATTGATATTACTGCCACGGAGCTGAAGAAATGAGTCGACTTTAATAGGTTCGGCGGTGGCTAAGATAGGCACGGTAAAAAGAGCAGAAAGAACAGCGGCAGAAATGGCTGAGAGATGGGGGCTATACATAAAAAATAACCTTGATCAGAATTTTATTCGTAATAAAGATCTTCAGGTGGAAAAGTTAGAGTTTTGGGGGATGGAGCGCTGAACTTGTAACCAATATATCCTATGGGAAAAATATGTCAAAATTATACAAATGTTTTAATGCTGCAGACAATAGTTTTTAGCAACAATCTAGAAAGGGTGAAGATAACCTTTATGGGTGAATATAGGTCAGTACGGAATTCTCCTATGACATCTAAAACGAAGATGTTGTTATTTTATACACCTTTTTCCTGGCTCCTGTGGTTGCGGTAGTTGTACCGTGAGCCCCAGCAACGTGCAGTTGCTCATACTGTCACCAGGAGAGTGTGTTTGCATCTGCTTTCAGCTGTTTGAAGTCATGATTTGCTTGATCTGGGCAGTGGATGTTTGAAGATGCTACAAACAACCCCGAAGTTTATTGGTAAATTCCACGAATAGGTTTTCGGTTTGTAGCCTTGTATGGCATTAAGCCGTTTTCAATAAGGGATCCATACAAGGCGGGCGTTTGTTCCGCCGAAGAAGCGCAAGGCAACGAGTAAGCTATGTCCCAATAAAACGATAATGACCTCAGGTACCCGATCAAGCGTAGTACCCATTGGTACAAAGCATGTGGCGATCTTTAACAACCTGGAAATGAGGTTAAGAGTCTGAGGACGGTTGGTTCGATGAGACAACCCGAGAAGGGCTTTGCCTTCTCCGCCTGGCGGCGGATTCACCTGAAGTTTTTCCTGGCCCTTAGGAATACGCCTTGACTTTCCCGCGCAAGCGTTTTCAACGCAAGGCATACACTTGATGTGCGCTGATAGGAGAAGTCCGAATCTGCGCGGCTCGCGAGAATGCGCGGACAGCTTGAGTTTTAACGCTTTAGCTGAGAACGTGATGACGGCACTCGCCGTTATTGCAATGCTTCACCTTTGCTGTCGGCGATGACGTCTTTCTTTCAGTCGAGTCGTTCGCAGTTGGTCATTTAGCTGCGCTCTTTAGTGCCTGAAGGTAGGCGTTGAGGCTCTCATCGGCATCATTCGACGTGCGGTAAGCTTCCTTGAAGATACGCATACAGTCTGCCGGACGAACTACGGTAATTTTGCTGCCCGGATACTTTTCCTTGAAAAACACATCGTGCCGCGATGTCTGAACCTTTGGGGACAGCTTGCACTCAAACGCTTCGATCGAACCGTCAAGCACTTCGAGAAAGTCAATTTCTTTCGGGTATGGGCCGGTGGTTCGCCAAAAGTACATTGATTTGAAGTCTCGAATCGTATCGTGCAGCTTCATTCGTTCCATGAAAAAGAAGTTTTCCCAAAGCGCACCGGCATCCGCACGCGAAGACATCGGCGAAAAGTCGTGAATCAATGCGTTGCGAACACCGTTGTCGAAAATGTAGATTTTCTTGCCTTTCTTTAGCTCGTTGGCCAAATTTCTTGAGTAGGACGGACAGATGCGGATAATGGAGCACTCTTCGAGCTTCGAAATGTAGTCTTCCAGAGTGTTCCTGCTGGTACCGATTTCCCGGGCCAAACTCTCGTAGGAAATTTCAGAGCCGATGTAGTGAGCCAAACAAACCAAAATTTTGGAGACGAGCCGCGGATTCTTCTCCGGATAGAGGTCGTAGAAGTCCTTTAGCAGATGGCCGGAGCAATAGTCATCAAGAAAATCTCTTGCCTCGTGAGGTTTCAGGGCAGAAATCGGCATCAGACCATAGATGAGAAATCGCTCGACGAATGAATTGACGAAGCCCCAACTGAACTTAGCGGCCATTTCGTAAAGCGAAAACGGCCACATTTGTCTGGATGCTATACGGCCGACAGCCGTCTCTTTGACCGTTTGCTGATGAATTGCCGAAGAACACGTCAGGAAGATGCGGCATGGTCTGTCAAGACGTTCGTTCGTGTCAACGAGCATCTTGATGATTGTTCCGATGTCGGCGATCTTATGTGCTTCGTCAATCACCAGGTTGGGCGCAGCTGTCAGCAAGTTGACTACATCGCCAGGCATACGGAAACTAAGAGCCTCAGCGGTTCCGGGAAACTCTCCGACGTACCAACTGGTTTGTTGCCCTTGCGTGATCTGCTCGAGAAGCGTTGTTTTGCCAATGCGCCGAGGACCAAAGATGGCAACGGCTTTCGGTGGCGTTGCCGTTGCAACTCGATCCTTTATGGTTCGTTCGAGTAGGTCATCATCAGTTGGTCTGGAGTAGGGGGTCTGCATAGTGGAACTTAAAAATTCCTCAATATATTGAAGAACTTTATATCAAAAATCTTCAATGGACTGACGAATTTTTACGCGGTTGGGCCTTTTTAGACTAGTCTGACAACTGGAAGGCGGCCTTGGATGACTTCGTGACATTTCCGGAGATCGGGAAATTCGGATAGTTTGCGGCAGGCATGCAGAATGCGTAAGACCACAGCACTGGTTGCGGGCAAAGTTGATAGAGAACGACAAAAAAGTCGGAACCGGTTTTCCGGCGCCGACTCTTTGAGGTTTTGCCTCGACAGGCTTTAGAAGTTGTAGACGAGATGACCTGACACCATCCAGGCATCAAGTTGCTCGCCGCCGGCGCTCTTTTCGAGATCAAGCTGCATCGAGAACTTGTTGGCGAATTGGTAATAGCCGCCTACGCCGAAGTTTGTCCAGGTGCCGGCATCTCCCCAATGCAGAGCCTCAACATCATCAAGGTCTCGGATGTGGCCGAACTGACCATCGGTGAACTGATGCAAGAGGTCGCCTCGAACGTAGATTTCGCCCGAGCTGCGTTCACCGGCAAAGTGCTTGCCGAGTCTCAGACCGGCACGTCCGACAAGTGCCGTTTCCTGTTCAACATCAACTGACATGTCGCGTTGCAGACCGTAGTTGTAGCCTTCAAGTCGAGTCGCCTGCATCTGCAATTGAGGTTCGGCAAAGAAACCTGCCGCAGACTTGAGCGTATAGCCGTATTCAGCAGAAACGCCGAAGTAGTTCGTCGAGAATTCACCTTGGGTGGAAATCGAGCTTGCGCTTCTTGAAGATGAGAAGTCTGAGCTCAAGTGACCGAAGCGTCCCACGAAGTCCAAGTAGTGGTTGCCGAAGGTGAGGGTGTCGTAAACGGCGATTTCGTAGCGTTCCAGATCACCGCCTCCCTTCAGGTTCTCAAAGTCAGGACTGCCGTCCATGTAGGAGACGCTCACGCCGAAGCGGTTGTTGTCGGAAGTCTGACGTTCGTAACCCACGTGAACGGTGGTCGTGTCGGACTTGTAGGCGTCTTCAGCTCCGAGTCTGCCGTATTGCATGCGGACCCATAGCCCGTCATTGGAGTTGCTGTCAACAAACGCAGTTTCACGCAGACGACGGTCGCGGCGGTCCATTTGCATGATGGCGTCGTATGCGGCCCAACCGGCATTATTTACGCCAACCGTGGCGGCGGACTTGGATACGACCACACGATCGATGAACCATTCGGTACCGCCCAGATAGTCTTCCCGATAGCTCTGGTCAGCAGAGCTGTCGTCATCGTCGAACTCGCCGAAGTCTGTGTAATTGGACTTGATCTGCTCTTCGAGTTTGGCAAGATCTTTCTCGTCGATCGGATCGCTTTTGACGTAAAGCTCGTAGTCATAGAGCGTTTTGCCGTAGATGTTCATCTTGTCGGCAAAGGTCACATTGTTGGCGTCCTTCTGAGTCAGAGCAAACGTGAGCGTATTGTCGGCTGAAACGCTCATCAGCTGAGATGGGTGATAGGGTTCGATCCAGTGGCGGGTCTGTGTTGTCTCAGACGTGCCCTCAATGAAGATCATGTCGCTTTCTTCGGGGTGGTCTGAATCGAGATCCAAACGGAAGATGCCGTCACTACCTTTCAGGTCGCCGATGCGGACGTAGTCGTGATGGAGCTCATCCCGATCCATTTTAAGTTGATCCCACAGTCCGATTTCTATCCATTTTTCTTCGATATCTTTATCAAAGAGATTGATAATTCCACCGTCGAGCAGAGTTATTTTTGAGATGCGTTTATTTTCAAATAGCGGACCAGATAGTAATGGATGGAATTTTGAGGCATCATCTACGTTAAATGCATCAAGATAAGTCCATTGGGCGCCATTTTGAAAGGTAAATTCGAACTTTTCAGCAGAGAGAATTTTGTCAATTGAGTCCGCCAGAGGCTTACCGCCAACTTGTTTCAGTGTATTTACTAGTTCTTTTGAGATGTTGTTAAAGCTCTGCTCATCACCGAACCAATATGAATCTTCCCCGGAGAACGTACCCGTGACAGAGCCAGCTTTTATATTGGGTATATTTTCCAATTTATCTGGGTTGTGAACCATGTCGACGGAACCGACCAACATGTTGTGAGTGGACTTGATTTTCACCTTGCCGCCATCTTTAGCACTGATTAAATCAGGTTTTGCAGCTATGACCCAGGATTTTGTTGTGGTCCCCTCATCCCCGATTTCGATTGTTCCGTCATTTTGAGCGTAATAAATATTTGCGCCAATCTCCTTAGTTGAAACGTCAGGATGATGAGTCACTATGACGTCGACATTTCCCTTGAAGTGAATATAACCGTCAGTTGCACGGAATGTATATGTTCCGCGATCCTTTTTGTCACTTTTCTCTGTTGAAATCGATATAACCTTTGTTGTTCCGGTAATCGTGAGAGATGATTTGTTTTCGACAGAAACGAAAAATTCCGAATTGGTGATGAGGGGGCTGATTTCAGCGTCTACTCCATCAAAAGAGGCACTTGTATCGTCTTGTAAGCGGAATTGGTTAATCTCATCGTCGTTTTCGTTGGTATACCATTCACCAGGGCCTTGCCAATCCCCAATGTTTTTAGGAGGAGTTAAAACGATTGCCTGAGCGGAATTGAAGGCGAGAATCAGAGCGGAAGCGAGGAGGGTTTTTGCGTGGCGATTAAGGTAATTTGCCCCCCCCCCGAGGGTAATATCGTTTGGTCATGCTATCTCCTGGTTGCATCGTCAATAGGATATAAATGCGGTATTGTACGATTGAGTTTACATGTGCCGCAACTTGTCTAGTGCTCAGAATTGTTGACCTGCAGCGAATTTGATGACACGAGTGTCAGGGTATTCAGACCGTCAGGCAACCTGTTCGGAGTTTGTAGCGTTCTGTGTTGGCAATCGCATCACGACCTTGGTGATGGAGCAAAGAACGATTGCCGATGGATTGACCTACCAATAACCTACCACCTGCCGTTACTTATTGGTAGGTTGGTAGGTCATTGGTAGGTTCGTAGGCATGTTTGAGGAAATCACCCGAATGCCTTACAGCCAAAAATCGTTGCTGAAATAGGGGTACTGATGGCTACGTGGCCCGATGACGAAGACTGATCTGAAAATGAGGTTAACGCCGCGTACATTGAGCTCTTGATCTTGACTGTTAGTCTTTCTGACAAAACCATTCGCTTGGAGGCTTTTTGCGGATGAAAGCAGAAAAAAACGTCTCTTCGGGTAAACCTGTAGGCAGATTCTCCAAAACTTAAGAGAGTCCGGGGCGGTTCGGTAGCGTGATCTCCACCTTGGAGCAGATCAGTTTGACGTAGGCAAACATGCTTTGTAGGTTTCGAAAGCCGTAGGAGCGCCGTACCACAACTTGATCTTGTTGTTGATGGCTTTGAGTCTCGCATTGCTCAAGCCGCTGCGCAACGTATTGAGGATGTTGTCACTATTCCGCATGATCTTGGCAGCCTGTTCCTTTTGATGGCCTCGATTTTCGAGTGCGACGCCCGTCAGTACCAACGATTCAGGCAGGTTCCAGCCGTTTCGCTTGGCATTTTCAAGATCAAACGGAGTTCTTCTTTGAGTTGGTAGGCCTTGTAGAGTTTGGGGTGGCTCTCCGCGATAAGGGCCAACAGCTGAGTCTGTAGCGTCGTCAGATTCTCCGGAGCCTTACCCAACGCATACGTTGAGCCCTTGATGCTTATGGCCGGAGCTTCCTGTCCGTTGTCACGGACTTTGAGCTGTTTGCGCTCCTTCTCGTCGTCTGTTTGCCTGACCTGTTTGCTCAGGCTCCGGTTGTCAATGCGCATTACCTGCCATATCTGCGTACGCAGCTTTTCGATCGATTGACCGGCCTACTGCGCAACGCGGAAAGGCTCTACGCAGCGCGTTGCGTGCGGCGCGTACTGCTACAAGCACTCATCAATCCACTGAGCACCGTCTTCGCTGACATAGCGCATTGGTGCGCGCTGTTGTGCCGATAAGGTCTTGAAGAAATGTTCGCGTGGTCATGCAAAAAAAGATCAATGCGTTGACCTTTTTTTGTATAAAATTCCGTCAACGTAAGTTGCTTTTTTTGCACGGAAGCTTGTCATGGACTTTATACCGCGTGGACTGACCCAGCTACTTGAACAGCACACACCGCCCAAAGCATGCGTCCTCTTCGGCCCCCGACGCGCAGGCAAAACAACGCTGCTACGCATGTTCGCGAATGGTCGGGATGTGTCTTGGTATGACGGAGACGATCGGGCTCAAATTGCTTCGTATCTGAATCTGCCCAGCTCAGCAGATGTCAAGACACTGTTGATGAGTTCTGAGTGCATCATCATTGATGAAGCACAACGCGTCCCTGATATCGGTCTGTTGATTAAGCGGCTTGTAGACGCCAACACATGGCAAGATAAAAAAGTACCAATTTTCGCTACGGGTTCCTCATCGTTGGAACTGTCTGCCGGCGTTCGGGAATCAGCGCTCGGGCGTCTTGTGGAGCTGTACGTGTGGCCTCTGTCAACGGCAGAAATCGCGGCGACAACCAGCTGGGGATCAACACTTCAGTCGATCGATACGCGCATTGTGTATGGCATGTATCCGGAGGTTTACACAAATCCCGGGGAGGCAAGAAACATTCTGATTGACCATTGCAGATCGCTTCTTTTCAAGGATTTGTTCGATCTTTCGGGCATTCGTTTCAGTCCGAAATTTGAGAGTCTCGTTCAGTTCCTTGCCTACAACATCGGATCTGTCATTTCCTACGACGGTCTCAGTCGGGAAACAGGTCTGAGCAAGAATACAGTTATCGACTATTTGCGCCTGCTTGAACAGTGCTTCATCATCAAAGTGTGTCCGTCGTATGCAAAGAACATGAGCAATGAGATGCGAAAAGGCAAAAAAGTGTTCTTCTGTGACAACGGAATACGAAATGCCATCATCAGAGACTTTTCTCCGCTTTCGACGCGATCAGATGCCGGAGCCCTCTGGGAAAACTTTTTCTTTATGGAGCGCGTTAAATACCATTCTCTTAAACGTGACTTCGTCGACATTTATTTCTGGCGAACAACCGGCTACAGTCAGAAGGAAATCAATTTCGTTGAGGTGTTGGACAACGTTAAGATGCGGGCGTTCGAGTGCAAACTATCGGCCAACGCGAAAGCAAAAGGCGCGGAAAGTTTCACCAAGGCCTACCCGGATTGTCCCTTGGACATTGTCACTCCACGTGACCTTATGCGTTTGTGGCAGGAGTGAACTCTGACGCTTCGGATAAACAAAATGCTGGCCCGAACAAATTTGCTGTAACGGGCCTTGTCTTTTTTATGAGGCCGTTAGAAGCTCCTAGAGCCTCGTCGGCAAATACCCAACCGCAATCTGCACCTTTAGCGGATGCCGATCAATGGCCTTCTTCAAGGCCGTCGGATCAACCAGTCCGGTGGCGTCCGAAAGCGCCAACGCAATCTTGCTTCCCGTGCGGTATGCAGCAAGCGCGTTGACGATGAACTGTGCGACGGCTTCCACCGCATCAATGGCTTTGGTGGTAGCAACAATCGTGCGGTGCTCGCGCGGCTCTGATTGCGGTTCACTCACAAAGAGTCCTTGCGGGAAAACATCTCTCGTGACGGCCTTGGCCGCCTCGAAAGCCCGGGCTTCGGTGACGACGTCAGTGGTCGGCGTCACTTTCGCCCGAAAGATTGCGTGATGCATCTTGGTGCTTGCACGCAGCATCGTAAAGCGAATGAGTTTCCCGCCGCGTCGGCTCTCCGGTGTTTTCCCGTCGTCGGGCAAAAGGGAATATTTCTCAAAACGCATCGGCGTGATGTCAACAAACACCAATCGGCAGTCCTTACGCTCTGTGGTGGCGCCTTTCTCAAATGCCGTCAAAGCCTCAAAAGTGGCGGCGAAGTGAAACTTGCAGCGACTCCTTATGCCTTTGATCTCCGGCGCGGTCATGGTGGAGCAAAAAAGCGAGAGAAAGTATTGCAAGTCGCAGGCGCGGGCGACCGTGTGAAAGCGGTCGTGGCGACAGTTGCCGAGAACGCGTACGGCATTGGACAACACTGAAATTTCCAGAGGCTGATGAGAGCGCAGAACGGCCATTTGCAGGCGATCGATCATCGCGCTTCGAACGCCTCCTTCCACGTCCTCGAAGATCGAGGCGGCAAAGCGCAGGTCAAGGTCCTGCTGAACGCTCCAGCGTGTGCGGACCGGCGTTGGCCGCGGAGCGATGTGGTTTTTGCATGCTGAGACAAAGGTCTTCTCCTTAGCTTCAATTTGTTTGGTCATTTCAAACTGCTTTCTGGCCAAATTAGTAAGAGCGCACTTTACGATTCTCAACCGCACGATTATTCGCTTCGAATAAATGCAACGGCAGTTCGATAAGGCGCTCGGAGTTAAGGTGGGTGTCCAATATCGGAACATCGGGCTGCTCGCGAGCAAGCGAAGGGAGGCAATCTAGGGGAAATTTACTGAAATGTAAATAGCCTGAAAAAATATTTTTTCTGCAAGACGGATTGGAAGAACATGCGGTCCTGAGCCGTACAGAATCCGCCGGCATCATCCGTCGATTGGAGAAAGCAGGGGGACAGCGCTGACAAAAAGCACGGATGAAAATGAAAAGGTAAAGCCTAAAGAGGTATTTCTAAATAGAAACAAAGAGTTATCAAAGGCATGCTCCGGAGAGCCCGGTAGCCGAGACGGAGGAATTGAAAATCGGGATTCGGGCGCAAAGTGCCGTTATCCGATTTTCAAACTTGAAAAACTACGGCAGAAATCAAATAGACGGGAATTTGCGAATGACCGTCAAATCACATGCGTTCTTGATTGGACATTCGAATGTCAGCGATCGACATATTGTTGCGGCAACGAAAAAACAAGACTGCGAAGACTACACGAGTCGGGAGCACGTTGCGAATTTTTGATGAAAAGTTCGGTCCTCCTAACGCTTTTGTATGACCCGTTAAACCATTGACGGCATTGAAAATTCGAGTCGGAAACACGACACGGAGCAACGAAAATTTTTGCGGCAAACTTTGTCGGAAACGCTCCAAAGCGTCCCGAAAAATCCTTGACGGCGCGGGCGACTTTGCGAAGAATTCGCCGCCGTGCCGGGCGCGGGGACGTCTTTGCGCTCGGTACGGAGGACAACGGTCGGGACGGACAAACCGCCACCGATCGTTTTTTTGTGCAATCCCCAAAGGAGAAAACGATGTTTTTCACCATGTCGGACGAAGCGCGCCTGAAAGCATTCAAGTGGGGCTTCGTGACGGTGCTCGCCGTTTGGGCTTTGCTTTTGATGTCGGATCCGGCGCATGCCGCCGCCACGGGTGGAGCGGAATTCAAATCGCTCTACGAGCTCGTGTCGGGTTGGGCGCGCGGCTACCTCGGCAGAGCGATCGCAGTGGTCTTTCTGCTCGTGGGCCTTTTGACGGGTCTGGTTCGCGGCTCCGTGGTTGCGGCGGTGACGGCAATGGGCGCGGCAGTGGCCTTGCTGATGTTGCCCGCGATCATCGACACGCTCTTTAACGGCGTCGGAGTCTAAGCAAAGACCTGTGCGAAAGAGGCCTGCAACGCTTTCTCGGCAACAGGCTCCTTTCGCACTAAACCCCCGACGTAACCGATCAAAAGGAAAGACACATGCAGCCGATTCCCGTACCGAGAACGCTTGATGCGCGCTCCCGATTGCTTTTTTGGGAGAGCGACTATGTTTTGGCCGCCATGGGCGGGTTGGTTGCCGGACTTCTGGTTTCGGGACTCACCGCCGGAATCATCGGAGCATTTCTCTTTGCCTGGGGTTGGAAAAAGGCCCGAGGCGGGGGTTCCACCTCCCGCGCGGTGGCGCTTGCGTACTGGCATCTGCCGGCGGATTTCTTCATCCGAGTCCCGCAAAGCGCCAGACGCCATTTCATCGGGTAAATCCGAACAACGTCAAACCCAAACCGAACAGACAGAGAAGACACAGGGCGATTCGAGTCGCTCGCCGTCAGTCAAACCGAAAAAGACCGTACCCATGCAGCGAATCATTCAGACAGTCTCGGCCGAAGCCGCCGCCCATCTGCAGATCCGACGCGCCATTGTGGCGGCCTTGGGCGTGAGTCTCGTCACCAATGCCGCCTTGGCGCTCACGCTTCTTACCAAAACCGACAACAGCCGCACGATCGTCTTGTCGCCGGCGGCCACGCAAACCTACATCGCCACCGACGATTCGGTGAGTCCCAATCTGATGGAGTCCTTTGCCTCGGAGTCGGCTTCCGTTCTTCTGACGATGACGCCGGCGACGGCTTCTTCCAATGCCGAAATCTTCCTGAAAAACGTCGCTCCACAAGCATACGGCGCCATGGCAAGCGCCGTGCGCCGCGGCGCTTCTGAACTCGTTCGCAACTACGCGTCAAGCGTCTTTTACCGTCACGCCTCGGCCGTGGACGAAACCGCCAAGAGCGTATGCTTGACCGGCGAACGCCGCATGATGATCGCAAGCACCGTGACCGAAACGAGCGATGTAACGGTCTGCATGCGATATGTTGTAACGGCCGGACGACTGCAGATTTCTCAGCTCACCATCCGCCCGAGTCAAAGCTCGGATCCGGCCGCGGAACTCGCCGCCTTCACGCAAAGCGAAGCCACCGTCGTTTCAGCTGAAACTCCCGATACGCCGAACTGACGCGCATCAATCACCCAAGCACGACAAACCCAAAACGCCGCTCTGAGACAATTTTCAGAGCCCCGGCGTCGTGCGTTTGAAACATTACTAACAGCTTACAAACAAACCAAATGAAGAACGCCTTTTTGCCAAAGACGCTCGCCGGTGTCTGTGCGCTTGGATTTGCTCTTGCAAACCCTGCCTCTGCCGCCGATCCCGCCACGCATCCGCTCTCGCGCGATCACGTCAACCTCGTTCGCGTACAGGGACAGAAAATCACCGACGTCGTCTACGACACCCAGGCGCTGGAAGTCTCCGCCGACAAACAGCGCGGGATCGTCTTCGTGAAGGTCAAGTCGGCTTGGCTCAATTCGGCTGCAGAGAACGTGACGTCGGCCTTCTTCAACACAGAAACCGAAAACTTCTCCGTGCAGTTCTTTGTGAGCGCCGTGCCGTCTCAGACGGTCGATCTGGTGCCGCAGACGGATGTGGCGGGGGCCGCCGACGATCGTCAGACGCGAATTGCACTTGCCGCACCTCTGATGAAACTCGACACAGGCGACTTTGTGAGCGACTTGAAGCTCTTGGTGCAAAAAAGCGTCACGGCAGATGTCGCTGACGACGTTCGTGCCGTGGGTTCTCTGACGGGCGCCGAGGACGACCGTCGCTTTGCGAGTCTTCCCGCACCCGAAGGCGCCGTTTACTGGGAAGGCTTCAAGGTGAGAGAAACCCGGGCTTTTCTCACCGCCGACAAATTGACCGAGACGCTTCTTTTTACACGCGTCTCCCCCAAGGCGTCGGTGCCTGACGCCGCACGCCTGGCGGGCGTCATCCGCGGCGTCTTGGCCGTTGCTCAGGAAGTGCGCACCGGAGACCGGCTGCAGACCGAAGTCACGATCATCCGTTCGCGAGAAGCGGCACTGCGCGGCCGCGATGTCTTTGAAAGCGCCTTGACCGAACTTTCGGGCGCCGTGCCCTCGCAGTTCCGTACCGAGGAGCGTCGATGACAAACAACCCCTTTGATTTTGAAGCCGAGCGCAACAGGATGGCAAAAGAACTGGGTCTTACGTATTCGGACAACGGCAAGGCCGTCTTCTGGCAGGAAAACATGCAAGCCCAAGAGGCCAAACGGGAGCTCACTGAGATTCTGGCAAACGAGCGCAAGCCCAATCGCACCTCGGCCTTTGAAGAAACTCCGAACTCGGCTCAGGAACCCGTACCCGAGTCGAGCGCCGCAGGCCGCGATTTCGATCAGCCCCGTTCCTATCAGGAAGCCGATGACACGTGTGATGCCATCTACTCGCAGGGCCGCACGACGGAGTCTCAGAGTGAGCAGACCGCAGGCGTTTCGATGGCTAAGGAGCATTCCAAGCTTTCCCTGAAACTGCGCATGAAGTCGATGTTCAATCGCTTTCAGGGCTTTGCGCAAAGCAGAAAGGAGCGCTCGCAGGCAAGCGGCGTTGCCGCACAGCAAAAGGAAAAGAAAAAACAGGTGCAGACGGCCGTTGCGGGACTAACCGTGGTGTTCGTGCTTGTGACGGGCGCCATGATCGTCGCCGGCGACGAGCGTCGGGCACGGCCCGAGCCCGTGCGCGTTTATAAGAGCGACTTTCGACTTGAGCCCGATGCGCTCGACAAGCAGAGCTATCAGAAGCAGTACGACGAAAAGCTCGCCGGCATGACCGAGCGCCTTCAGACGATCGAGGAACTTGCCATGCGGCTTCAAAAGGAGCTCGACGCCAAGGAAGGGAAACGCACCGCCGGCAAAAGTGACGCGCCGTCCGACACTTCGGTTCCCGTGACCGAATTGCCTCCGTTTTCCGCTCAGGGCGCGAACAGGGAAGCCCAAAGCCTGGGCGCCGCGATGAACGCGGGTACTGCCGCCGTCGCCCCGATCGACAGTCCCCGTTTGAAGCGCCTTGCCGTCACCGATCCCGTGAAGGACTTCGAAGCGATCCGTACGGCGGCCAGAGAACGTTTCACACCCAAGCGAGCAAACGCCGGTGATACGCCGATTGCCGCCAATCGCGCCCGAAACGAAGCCGCGGGTACCTATCTGCCCGCCGGAAGTTTCGCCAGAGCCGTTGTGCTTGCGGGCGCGACGGTTTCCACGGGCGGCACGGCTTCTTCCAACCCCGTGCCGATGTTGCTGGAAATCAAGGACCTCGCGCGTCTTCCCAACGCCTTTCGCGCCAACGTCAAGGCCTGCTTTGTGACGGCCAACGCCACGGGCGATCTTTCGAGCGAACGCGTCTGGATTCGTCTGGAGCGTCTGAGCTGCATGACCCAAAACGGCAAGGCTCTGGACGCACGCATCCAGGGTTATGTGACGGGCGACGACGGCAAGACGGGCGTCAGAGCGCGCCTCGTGACCCGAAGCGGTCAGGCGATTGCAAGTGCGCTTCTTACCGGTTCCATCTCGGGGCTGGGAAAGGCGGTCTCGCTGTCGGCTCAGGACACCACGACCTATACGTCGGGTGCGGTCGGAACGACCGTGAGCGACAGTTTCCGCGCCGGTTTGGGCGAGGGGCTGGAAAGTGCGCTCGATCGCATCGCCGACTACTACATCCGCTTGGCCGACAAGATCTTCCCGTGTCTGGAAATCGACTCGGGCCGCAAGGTCGATCTGATTCTCTCGCAGGGGCTGACGGTGGCCGTGGATGAAACGACGCCGCAGGAATCCGCAAGCCGGGCCATGCCGCTTGCAGCCGACGATGGGGAGGCGGTCAACAGCTCCGAACTCTTCGGGCAGCAGATGAAGGCCGCAAGCGTTCTGTATGACTAAAGAACACATAAATCTTCGGATACGAACCATGAAGCAAATCAAACAAAAGGCCCTTCACACGGCACTCGTTTTCCTGACGGTCTGTTTGTCGGGGTGCGCGGGCAACATAACCGGACTCGTGGGCGCGCAGGAGGACTTCGGCTGCCCGGCTTCGGGCGGGGTCAACTGCACGACCGTTTCGGCGACCTACGAGCGAGAGCATGCCGACGACGTCAAGTCGGAAGCCAAAACGCTCACGGGTGTGGACTCGGCAAGCACCAACGACACGCTCGGCCGGGATCCGATCCAAAACGATCGCATCGCGGTGACGAGCACGCCCGTCGAAGCGGATCGGCGGCAACGACTACCCGTCAACGGCCCGATCAAACATCAGGACCTGTCCCCGCGCGCTCCCGAGCGTCTCGTGATGCTCTGGATTCTGCCGTGGGTGGATGCCGCAGGAGACCTTCATTCCGACTCGCGCGTGTGGATGCGCGTGCGTGATGCCGCCTGGAAAATCGAGTCGGTGAGAACGCGCGCCATGCGAGTTGCTCCGGAGACCGCACCGTGACGAGACGCACCGACCGGACCGAAGGCCTTTGGGGCAGGCTTGCCGACATCAGGGACCGTCTCAAGGACGTTCTTTTGCTCAAGAGCAACGTCACGGGCATGACGGGGCACGTGCGCCGAGGCTCGGGCGTGCCCGTCGTGGACCGCTTCAGCCACGTGCTGAGCGTGCTTTACTACGCCGAGGATTCGGGCGTGTTCTTCTTGAACGACGGAGGCCAGACGCCGGTTTCCGCCGTCGGGCGCGTTTTTGAATTGACGCCCGCTTTGGCTGCCGACAACGCGTTGGCAGAAGGCCTGGAGCGAATTCTGTCTTCTGAAATGCCGGGCCAATCGGTCTATTCCGTGTCGCTTTTTGCAAGCGCCGCTTCTGTCCGCGAAACCCTGACGGAGTACGTCAGGAGCCGCTCCGGGGCCGAGCGTTTGCCCAAGGATGCCGCTGGGGTCCTCAAAGAGATGGCCGTGCGCCGCGCCCGCATGATGGATGAGCGCGCCAGAAGCCTTGCCTTTGAAACGCACACGCCCGTGCGGCACTTTCGCGTGTGGCTGTCGGTCGTCTGTGCGCCGGGTGAAGCCGAGCTTCTCCACATTCTCGAAGGTCGCTCCTCGCAGGCCCTGACGCATTTTCTGAGAGCGACGCAGAGCATCGAAGTGGCCTTGAAGCAGTTCGGAATCTACGCCTACGCCTGGGACGCTCAGGACTGGATCGACACCGTACGCGAAATCGTCAATCCCCAGAAGGCCGCCGCCGGTCTGCTGCCGGAGACGAGCCTTGCGGGACATCGCGCGAAGAACACTTCCGATGCGAACACTCACGTGCGTCCCGATGTTCTCAGAGCCGCAGCGCTCTTTCCCGACACCACGATCGATGTCACCCGCGATGGGATTGTGTTTGCGTCTCCGACAGCCGAGGCCGACGCTCGGGAAAACGCCGTCGAAGCCGTCGGATTGGCCGTGACGGGTTTGCCCGCTTACACGCATCTTTCACGATTGCGAATCGTGCTCGGAACGGCAGCCGCGTCCCGAGCGCGCATCAATACGCCCTTTTTGTGGACGACGAGCGTCGAGCCTTCTTCAATCACGCAGGACCGTTCCTTGGTTGCCATGAAACACGCCCGCGTGCGGCAGCTCGTCAACACCGAAATCGGGCACTTTTTGACGGACCTCGCCGAGCGCGGACGGGATCTCGAGATCGCACAGAAGGCCTGCGAAGACGGCAGGGGGCTCGCGCGCGTCGCGCAGACCATGATCGTGTATGCGTCTGCGGGCAAAGGCATTGCCGCCGCGCACAACGCCGCCAACGTCCTGGCCGCGGCGGGTTTCCAGGCGCAGGTCGACCTGGGGCTGCAGGTGATGGATCTGATGCAGAGTCTTCCTTTGGAAGCGGGCGTGAGCTTGATGCGCGACATCAAGACGGCAGGGCGCGCCTACACGGTCACGCGTCAGGCGGCAGGACACATGCTGCCGGTGGTGGGGGAGTTTCGAGGCAGTCCGGCAAGAGCATCGGAAACGAAACGCAAGCCCATGCTGATGCTCGTGGCCCGCAGCGGAGAACTCATGCCCATCGATATTTTTGCCAACCGCAACGGCAACTACAACGCCGTGGTGGCGGGCACCTCGGGCTCGGGCAAGTCGGTGTTGACGCAGGAGATCGTCACGTCGGTTCTTGCCACCGGCGGCCGCGTCTGGGTCTTTGACATCGGCAAGAGTTACGAGACGTGCGTGGAGTTGGCCAAAGGCCAGTTCATCGACTTTGAAAAGGCCCGGGAAGCGGAACAAAAGCTTTGCCTCAATCCCTTGGACATGATGGGCGAGGATCCGGCCGAGACGCTCGATGAGGTCGCGCAGATCATCGCAGCCATGGCAAACGGCGCGGCTCCGATGGAGATGACCGCCATGGAACTCGTCAAGGTCAACATCGCCGCCGTGGTGCAAAAGGCACGAAGCGAAGGGCGCATTCCTCAGCTTTCCGACCTCGTGCTGCAGCTCATGGCAACGCGCGACGCGGCTCTGCACGACGTGGCCGTGCGCTTGTCTCCCTTTGCCGCGGGCGGACGCTTTGCCTCATGGTTTGAAGGCAAGGCCAACGTCAATTTCGAGGCCGCGCTCGTCGTGCTCGAAATGGAGGCTTTGGCCAATAAACCGGTCCTTCAGAGCGCCGTGCTGCTCATCTGCATCATGCGCATTCTGCAGGAAATCCGTACGCGTCCGAGAAGCGAAAAGAAACTCATCGTCATTGACGAGGCCTGGCGGCTCCTGACGGGCGAGTCAGGCGTCTTTATCGAGTGGGCCTGCCGCACGCTTCGCAAATACGGCGCGGGGATCGTGTGCATCTCGCAGTCGATGGAGGACTTTCGGATGTCGGGGACCGCCCGAGCGGTGCGTGCAAACGCCGACAGCGTGTTTCTCTTTCGCCAGAAAAGCGAGGGGATTGCGGCCTTTACGAGCGACCCGGCACTGCAACGCACGCTCTCGGGCCTTACCACGGTTTCCGAAACCTATTCGGAAGTCTGGGCACGCGTGGGCGATGCTCCGGGTGTCGTCGGGCGCCTCATTCTCGATCCGTTCTCAATGACCGCGTTTTCCACCCGAGCCGACGTGTTCGACGCCGTGCGACGGGAAAAGGCCAGGGGTAAGAGCGCCGTGCAGGCGATCGCCGAGGTGGCGCGCAAGACCTGCGCAGGCTAGGAATTGACTGACATGACAGAAAACAAGACCGGCGTCTGCCGCCCCGTGAACCCGAAAAAGCAAATGGCCGAACGACGGGCCCGCGAGAGCCTTGCCGCCGTGGCGCAGGGCTGGGGTGCGGGTGCTCCGCAGAAAACCCAGGCCGCATGTGAAGGCGTCTGCAACATGACTGACAAGCCCGGTGACTCTCCCGTCCTCGTGCGCATTCCCGAGGATGAAAAGCCCGCCAAGGGTGAAACCTTGTCCGTAGCCGCGCGACGCCGCATCTGGGAGCGGTCGCGCTACGAGTCGATGCGTCTGCAGCCCGACGCGATGGCCTTTCACGAGGAGGCGCTCGCTCGCGCCATGCAGCAAGGGGAGTTTGAGAAGTTGGCCAAAGCCAACGGATTGAGCGCAGCGGAAGTCCGACGCGTCTGGGACGTGCATCAGGATCATCACCGCATCCGCGTCGCCGCTCAGGCTGCGGGTCGCACAGCGGAGGTGCCCGAGGTTGAGGACGCCGACGATGACGAGCAGCAGACCGGGGAAGTCTCGGCCCGAGAGTCGACAAATGAACCTGAAGCCGACGTGCCCAGAGAGGAAGTGGAGGAGCCGAGGTCCAAGTTCACTGAAGCACCCGAGCCGGAGCCGATTTCCGTTAAAGAACCCGAATCCGAACCGAAACCCGTGGAACAAAGCAAACCGCAGCACATGACGTCCGAGTCCGAAACTGTTTCCTGCCGACAATCTGAGCGGCCTCCTGTCGGGCGTCTTTCAGAGGCCGGACGCCGCATCAACGAGGAGGTGGGGCGCGAGGAACATCTCCGCGCTCTGGCCGCGGCGCAACGTTTGGCTCGCGAGGGCGACGAGGCCATTTGGGAGGAACGCCTGCGGTTCATCAAAGATCGATTGCGTCGCACGGGCGTTTGGACGGCTGCGGCGGGGGTGTGTCTGCTCGCCGGGATTCTTGCCGCTGACTGGATGGGTTTGCGCAGCAGGGCCATTGAATCGGTGACGGGTTTTACGGTCTTTGCTCCGCAGCCGGCCGTCGTCGACCGTCAGGCGGCCAAAAAAGCGCTTTTGGACCTCGCAGGACGAGCCGCCTTGGAAGACGTGATCGTGGCAAGCGAAGCGTTTGACGAACTCTTTGTGTTGGCCTGCGCCCGAGTGGCCGCGCGGGAAAACCTGCTTGTGCTGGATTCGCGAGCGGTGGTGGCGATGGCCCGCGGCGGAGAGGATGCGACGGAACGCATCAAAGAAGAGATCGTGGATTTGGTGCAAAAGGGTGCCGTTGCCCGATTCAAGGAAATCCGACGCGATGGGGAGAATCGATGAGAGGTATGCAAAAGCGAGCGCTCACGGGGACCGATGTTCCGGCATCCAAGCCTCGGACGTCGAGCTCGACGGGCAAGGCACTTGTCCGTTGGGGATGGGTGTGGGTCTTTCTGTTAGGAAGCGCACAGGCAACGGAGTGCCCCTCGTGTGCGCCGTCGCTGGAAAAGCAAGACGGCGTTGATCTCAGAGTGGCCAACACCGCACCGATTATCGAGCCCGACTGGGAGCTGCTCCTGAAAACCCGCGTCGCGGAAGCCGACCGATTGGGGCTGCTCAGGAGTGAGCAGCGAAAGACCGCGGAGACGATGAAGCGCCATGCGCAAACGCCCGTGGATCTGAAACTGCCCAAGGCGCGCGTCGGCACGAAGCGCCGGATGGTGATTCTCGACGCCGACGCCGTGCGCTCGATGGCAACGCCCGTGAAGGACGTGCTCTCGGGCTTTACCCGCGGCTACGTCTTTTTCAACGCGGACGATCCCGTGCAAAGGAAGTTTGTGATGAAGCTGCCTTCCGTCGGTTCTGCCATGCGGCCGGTGGCCACTGCAGGAAACGTCTCGGAGGCGTCGCGTGCGATGAACCTGCGCCTGTACGCCGATCAGGGAGGCGTACTGATGCGCCGCTTTGCCTTGAAGGCCGTGCCCACGGTCGTGGTGCTCACCTTTGACGGCAGGGAGCTTGTCGCCGAGATCGAGGAGGCGGCCTTGGAGGATGAGCCCGCAGACGCCCGGGCGCCTTGAGCGAAAGAGCAACGACAACCGCAACGAATGACCGAATAAAAAATGACCAAATATCACAGCCGCGCCGAGATCAATCAGAACACCTCCAAGATGGACGCCGACGACAGGCGCGTTGCCGCCGGACGCATCGTGACGGATCCGGCCGCCGCCCGAGACTTCGCCGCGCATTCGCTTTGGGTTCCCGAGACGCAGGCCATGCCCGTAGGCACAGCCTCTGACATGGGCGTGCTCGCGTTGTCGCTCGTGCGGCACCTCTTGGACCCGATCAAGGCGAAGGCCGCGAAAAACCCCGAGCAGGCCCAAAACGACCTGGCCGCACTCTTTGCAGCCTTGTCCGTGCCGGATGCCAAGGAACTCACCGCGACCGTGAAGGACCTCAAAAGCCTCACCGCAGGGTTTCGTCAGATGCTTGAAGCCAAGAGCGGGCGCAACGGCATGAAGCTCAACTCGCAATATTTCGGCGCATCGGTGAGCGCCTTTCAATCGGGTTACGACGGCCATTGGATCACGCGGGAGGCCGCCTTGCGACTGCGTCTCGTGCGCTACTACGAAAAGACGAGCGGTGAGTTTGCGCAGACCGTGCATCGCGCGATGGCCGCGCTTTCGCGCAACGGAACGGCCTATGCGGCCTGGAGCGCGGGCTGGCCCGTCTTTGTGTGCGACCTCAACAACACCTACGAGCGCTATGCCGCGCAGGAACTGCTGCGTACCTGCGACGGAGCCGTTGCCGTCGTATCAAGACCGCTGTCGGCACAAACGAGGACAATCCTTGCCCGTTACGCGCCCGACATGGCGGTGGTGACCGATGAAGCGGGTCTTCTGTCGGTGCTTTTGGGCAACTACGGCACCGTGATGCTGCTGGAAAGACGCATCGGCGGCTGGACCGTGACGTTTCCCGCGGGCGGGGCTTCCGAAAAAGACCTCAAAAACCGCAAGTATCCGGGATTTGCAAGAGCCTTGGCGCGCTGTGCCGTGCTGCCGGCTTCTTTCCCGCAAACCAAGGGCAGCCTTTCTGCCGAGGCGTCCCGATGAAGGCGGTCGCTGTCAAGTGGCGCAATCGTTTGGCCGCTCTCCTTGCCGCCGCGGGGATGGGATTTTGCGCTGTCGCGCAGGCCGCCTGTGAGGGCGCCTTTCCCAATCCCGTCACGGACGTCTGTTGGTCGTGCATGTTTCCCATGAAAGTGGCCGGAGCTCAGTTGAGCAGCAACGGCGTGTCGGATCCCGACACCGATGCGCGCATCGTCTGCACCTGTCAGCGCGGTCCCTTGGTGGTGCCCGGTTTCAATATGAGCTTTTGGGAGCCGATCCGCACGGTGGAGGTGGTGCGGGAGCCCTATTGCCTGGTGTCCTTGGGCGGCATTTCGATGGATCCAGGGCTCGATGCGCCGTATCACGGGCGCAGTGCGTCGCGCAACGCCGCAGTCAATGCCTCCTTTGCGGGCAACGTCGGCGAAGACGGCATGGGAAGTCCCGAAATCGGCGCGGCCTTCTATCAGGCGCATTGGTACAACACGCCGTGGCTTTTCGTGCTGCAGGCCGTGGTCGACACCTCGTGCCTGGAAAACGCGCCCTGGGATCTGGCTTACCTCACGGAACTCGATCCTGTCTGGGGAGATTCTCTCGCGAGCTTTGTCCTGGCGCCCGAGTCGGCTATCTTTGCCAATCCCGTTGCGGTCGCCGCCTGCGCCCTGGACTGTACGGCCGCCTCGGTCATGCAGCCCCGCAAGGAACTCTTTTGGTGCAGCGGCTGTCAGGGGGGACTCTATCCCTTGGCGGGCTGGATCGCCTCCATGACGAGCCCCCTGCAGGCCTGGCATCTGATTGCCGCGCGCATGACGGTGAAACTCGCGCGTGAGGGGCTGCTGTGGGCCGCGTACGGCAAGAAGGGACAGTGCGGCCCTTACTTTGAGCCCATTCCGAGAAAGGACGTCTGGCGCACGCAATTGATCTATCCGACGGTGACGGCCTCGGGTTCGAAATGCTGTCGTCCTTTGGGCGCACCCACCATGAACTGGGGAGCGGGCAAGACCTTTCCCGTCTCGGGTGAAGACGGCGCGATTTTGCTCTGGCGCATGCGCGACTGCTGTGCTTCCAAAAACCTCATGACGGGCATGCCTTGAGGGCAGAGACGTCCGTTTGACGTCAATTCAACAAAGAAAAACACATGAAAGACACGAAAGCAAAACGTTGCGGGACGTTGCGTAAGGCCGCCTTGAGTCTGATGACAGGCTTCGGACTTGCGGTTCTGTCCCTTTCGGCATCGGCCGGTGACGATTCTGACTCGATCGCGAGGATGACCGATCGGGAGCTTGTGAGCGCCGCCATGCGTGCCGTGCAAGGTGCGGCGCAGGAGATGACGGCAAACGGCTCCGAGGCGCAGCCGTTGAGTACAGGACCCTCCAAAGGGCGAATCGGCGTGCGGCTGACCGCAGCCGTGAGCATGAGTCTGGAAAAGGACTATCGGCAGGTTCTCAGACACGATGCGGCCAAAGCGGGGATGCGTCTTGCCGTGCGCGGTTTGCCCGTGCCCGACGGGTTTGAAAGGCAGCCCTTCTTTGCGGCGCCGAAAAACAAGCGGGTTCAGCTCAAGGGCGAGATCGTGAGGGCGGCTGCCGCATTGCATGAAGCCTTCGGGGAGATCGACGTCGATCCAGCGTTTTTCCGGGAGAACGGCATTGAGGCGGCACCCGTCTTTGTGCTCGAAGACGACGCAGGCGTCATCGCGCGCGTGCGCGGAGCGGTGACGACCCGCTACGCCTTGGAAGTTTTGTGGAACGAATTGACGGATGCGAAGTCTTTCGTCGTGAAAAAGGCGGGCAAGGTGCGTGTGTCTCAAGCCAAGGAAGCCGTGTTGAAAGCCGGGTGCGCTCTGAGTGCGGGAACGCTTGCGGGGTTGTCCTTCATGGGAGAAGCCTGTGAGTAGCAAGACCGCGTTTGTTCTTTTGTCCGCAGCGCTTGGTTTGGGGCTTTCGTCGCCGACGGCAAACGCGGTTGCGGCCGGAGACGTCCCGGCGGGGGTCGAGGATGCCGTCAACGCAGGCAGGAACATGCCGATACCGGAGTTTGACGAGATCACGAAGGGTGCGGACGTCAACGACTTTATTTCGTCGAATACCGGGAGTACCGCGGAAATGGAGGCTCTGCGGCAAAACGGCCAGGGCGTGCTCTACGACCCGGGCCGAAGCGAAGCCGACGCCTGCCGCAACCGCAACGATCCCAAGTGTCTGGCGGTGCAGATGGTCGACAAAGGCTCCGCCAACCGCCCCGTGTTGGATCCCGATGAGGAGGACAAGATTCTGGGCGGTCGCAACGACGTGATCGACAACGCCGACGATTGGGTGGATGTGGGCGGAAACGGCAGCTCTGCCGGCAACTGCGAGGACCATGTCACGGTGATCCCGAAGCCGGAGGAAACCATGACCTGCGAAGTGCGCACCAACAGAGAACCCGGAGGCAGCAGGCAGGAGTCCTGCGAGAAGCGCTTTGATGAGATTTTGTCGGAAACGAGCGTGTGGGCGTGCGAAAACAAGATGAAGGAAGAAAAGGACGCCGTCTGTTCGATTCCCGTCGTGGTGCGTCAGGAGACGACGACCACGCTTGCCTGCCTTGAGGGCAGTAAGGATGCGACGGCCGAGACGTGTCCGGTGACCGTCACGCCCGGTCAAAAGGAAAAGCATTACGCGGCTTGCTTTAAGCCCGTCTACCGATCGGTGACGAAGACCTGCACGCGGCGTCTGGTGGTGACGGCCGAGGCCTCATGCCGCGTGGGCGAGACGCAAACCGCTTCCAACAGCGACTTCGGGGGTCTCGGGGAAGATGCGGTGCCCGGAGCCGACACATTGACGGCAACGAGCGTGTGTTCGGCTGACGGCCCGGAACTTCGATTGACCGTGAACAGTCAGCCCGAAGTGACGGTGACGGCGCGCACCAACATCTTTGAGACGGTGGTGAACATCACCGGAGGACAGGCGCGCCTTGCCGGAGACGTCTCCTGCACGAAGGCCGACTGCATCGCACAGCTGAAGATGACCGTCTACCGAAGTTCGGGCACGAGCCACGTCTATCAGGGCGAAGTGTTTCTGCGCTTTCCCTTCGTGCGATTCATCAAGAACGCCGAGACGGACCATTGGAGCGAGACATGCACGGGCGTGTGAATGTGAAGATCCTGTCTGTCGCTTTGTGCTCGGTCTTGTTCATTTCGGTTTCGGGTAAGGCCCCGGCAGCGGACGCTTCGCAGGAAAACTGCATCGTCACCGGGCGCGTGTGCGTGGAAGAAGGCGGCACGCGCCTCATCGACGGCGTACCGGTAACGCGCGACTGCTGGAGCTATCGCGACACCTACGCGTGCCTTGCGCCCGATACGCAGTCCGTAAACGGCTGCTCGACACTTCAGGCCGATGCGGACGAATCGGGACCGGGAAGGTGCGTTTTAAAGGAGAGAACGTGTTCGGAAGAAGTCGCCGATACCGCCGGCAACGCGGTGTGTCTTTCCTACAAGGAGACCTGGGTGTGCGACAAGAAGATCGAACTGCCGCCGATCAACGCCGAGTGGACGAAGTCGACCGTGGAGACGGAGGACGATGTCGACGAGTCGGCCTGCGGGGATTTGCTCGATCGGCAGGACTGCGTCAAGGGCGAGGTCAAGTGTACGCAGGCCGGCTGCGAGCGCGTCTTTTACTGCGGCGCGAAAAACGCGACGGGGTGCTCGGATTTGGCCTCGGGCGGCTGCACGATCACCAAGGAGCCGACCTGCGATCCGGACTACGACCCGACGTGCCTTGTGAAGGTGGGTGAGGCAGTCTGCAAGGGAAAACTCCCGGAAGGCGTGGTCGAAGACGGAGACGCGAACATCGAAGACGAAGAGACTGTCAACGTCGGTCAGCCCACGCCCGACCTCGTCTCCTGCAAGACCATGACCGAGGACTTTTTGGCGTCCGGCATGTCCTGCACGCAGATTTCCCAGGTGTGCGTCGACAAGGACCCGCCCGTACGCGTCATCAACGGCATTGCGTATCGAGCCTCGTGCTGGGGATATGAGCGCACGTATCGCTGCGAGCGGACCGAACCCGCCTCGACCTGCAAGGGGCTCGAAGCCAGTCCCGGCTGCAAGGAAGTCGAGCGCACGTGCGTCAGGCAGAGCGAGGCCGGGTGCGAGGCCGAGCGCGTCGTCTACAACTGCGGCAAGGTCGAGGAGGTTGATCCGGGCGAGGCCGAATTGATTGAGTCAAGCGACGAGATCGTCGGGATCGTGGAGGTGGATACCTGCTCAGACTTGGAATCCGACTCGATCTGCCGCAAGACTTCGGAAGTCTGTACGCAACCCGGCGGCACGAAGATCGTCAACGGCGTGCCCGTCACCAAGGACTGCTGGGCCACCGCGATCACCTACACCTGCGGCTCCGGCAGCGGGGAGGCGGTCACCGACGACGGTTGCGAGGGGCTCGAACGGCGGGAGGACTGCAAGCTTACCGAATCCAAGTGTCTCGGGCGCGACGAATCCGGCAACTGCACGATGCTCACCAAGACCTTTGTGTGCGGTGGCGGCACGCAAGAGATCGTCACGGGCAAGGACTGCGACGGGGAACTGTGTATCGCGGGGATTTGCGAGCCCTCCAAACCGGAGTCAAGCGAGGACTTCCTGGAAGGCATTGCCATATGGGAGATCCTGCGTCAGGCGGGCATCTACGGAGAAGTCGAAGGCGACATGATCTTCAAGGGGACCGATTCGGGCTGCACCGTCAAGATGATGGGCTTTTCGTGCTGCAGAAACGACGTGGAGGGGACGGCGGGCAGCATGAGCAATTCGGCGCTTTCCATCGGTCTTGAGGTAGGGCTTGACGCCGGCACCGAACTCATCAAGTGGCTCGGAAGCCCTTACGTCTACGACATTCTCAATTCTTTTGAGTCCACGCAGGGCGTCTTGCAGGCCCTCTACGGAAGTGCGGGCAGCGGCGTGTATTCGCCGTCGTTTTCCTACTACGGGGTGTCGGTGGGAATTTCGTCGGCCGGAAGCCTGACGCTTGAGTTTTCGCCGACGGCATTTTTGGCTTCGATCGCTTTGGAGATGGCCGCCGAATACTTTTCCTGCACCGACGAAGACCGCATGCACGCCTTGAGAAAGTCCCGCGGGCTTTGTCATTACGTGGGCAGCTTCTGCGACAAGGACTCGGGAGCGGGTTGCCTGGAAAAGCGCGAGACCTGGGTGTGCTTCAACTCGAAACTCGCCCGCACCGTGCAGGAGGAAGGACGCAAGCAACTCGGAATCGGTTGGGGTACGCCCGAGCGCCCGGTGACGCGCGGTTTCACCTTGGAGGAGTTTCAGAGTCTGGACTTCACCAAGATGGATTTGAGACCGGTGGTCGCGGAAATTGCCGAGCAGTCGACGAAGGACGGCACGCTTGCCGGAAACAAGGTGAACACGGCCGCCGTCACAGAACGCGCCCGGGTGCGCGTGAAGGAGGCTGCCGCGTCGTCGGACCACTACACCGAAGTCAACACGATCGAAGGCAAATGCTTCATGGGCGAGACGGGCGCGGGGACGGACTGCACGGCTGTATATGCGCTGATTCAAGGTTACGAAAAACCGATGAGAAGCCATAAAAAAGGCGAGAGATCGGGGCGTCGGGCCTCGCTTCTGCTGCCGGCGGGACTCTGACGCGACAAATGAAGAAAAAGAGAAATATTCAAAGGAGACGAAGTGATGAAACGCAAACAACTGCTGCTGCGCACCTCCATTGTGTTGGTGCTCTCGGGACTGGTGAGCGTACTGATTTTCCCCGAATTCACCGCTTGGGCGTGCGGCGTGTCGGGAGAGGGTGACTGTCGCGTTGAAGCGTCGGTCTGCGGCGCACGGGGAGAGGCGCCGTGATCGGGGTGCGGAAAAGTCGGGCGCAGGTTGCGGCGGTGGCTGCGGCCTTTCTCGGTTTGATTCAAGTGAGCCTGAGCGCAGTCGCAAGCGGCGTTTCATCGGAAGATCCCGGCGCCTCGCAAGCCACGGCATGCAGAGCCGAGGGCTTCTGGACGCAGGACGTCTGGGCCGATCCCTCAAGGCCCTTTCTCTTTTACGGGGAGAAACGGGAGGATGAGGTGAAGTCCCCGACGGAAAAGAAAGCGGTTGAAAGGAAGGACCGGTCGAAGGCCGGCGGGGAAGGAAAGAAGTCTGCCTCGTACGTGAGCGACGGCCAATTGGCCATCTTTCCGGCCGACGGGCTCGATCGTGCCGCGGCGGGGGAATCCTTGACGCGCGAAGCGGAGGCCGCAGGTCTTGAAAAGCTCAGGAGCCTCAAGACGGTTAAGGAGCTGCGAGAGGAGGTGGACCGCCGGATGGATGCTGCCGTGATGAATCCGACTCCTGCCGCAATCGGTCTTTATCTGCAGGCCAATGCCTTTTTGATGCAAAAGGCCGGCGTCTTTGCCGAGAGCTGGAGACGAGCCTTGGTCGACAACCCGCAGTTTGACTGGACGGCCGTGAGGCCCGCGGTAAACGTTGTCTCTACGGGCATGTCGCGCGAGCGCGAAGGACGGATGATGCGTGAGGTCAGGCTGATGGCCAAGGATCACGGCTTCATTTTCTTCGGTGACGATACGCTGAAGACCCGGCACATGCTCGAACAGGTACGAGCCTTTCAGGCCGAGTACGGGTTTGACGCGGCCTTTGTTTCAGTATCGGGCTCTGACAACCCTCTGATGCCGCAGGCTCGGGAAGACAAGGGCTTGAGCGCGTTCGTCGCGCGGGGCGTTCGTCAGTTTCCGGCTTTGGTGCTCGTGAGCCGATTTGAAAAGGATTTGACGAAGGCAAAGCTCATTGCCACCGGTGCGGCCGACGCGATGACGTTGGTGCGCAACACGCATGCGGCGGCCAATGAAATGCTGCGCGACAGGGCCTCTGCGGCGGAGGATTCGGTTGCAGCAGGCTTGAAGGCGGGTGAGACGCTGACGGAGAGCGTCGTCCGTGGTTCGGGCGAATAACGACGAAGGATAAGAAGAGTGAAAACGAAGAATTTGAGTAAAGGGCTGGTTTTGCGACTTTCGGCGGCCCTCGTTTTTTGCGGGGCGGTCAATGTTCACGCGGGCTTTGTGGACGATTTCTTGGATGAAGCGCAGGCAAACGTCAACGTGACGCAATCCGGTGTTCTGCAGGCCGGCGGCATGAATGTGGTCACGGGCGGGGGCTTTGTCTTTAAGGCGCCGAGAAAGGAGTTTTCGCCCTTTGCGATCACGCCGCCGTCGTTGCGTGCCAATTGCGGGGGCATCGACGTCTTTTTGGGGGCGTTTTCGATTCCGAGCCGCGAGGAGTTCGTGAGTTTCTTAAAAAGCGTGGGTACAGCTCTGCCCGGCGTCGCCTTTCAGATGGCGCTTCAGTACATGGCGCCGGACTTAAATGAGATCGTGGGTCGTTATTCGGATCTGATTCGAGGCTACACCAACCGCTATACGGACGCCTGCACCGCAGCGCAGTCGATCATGGAGGATACGGGGGCAAACGGCGCCCTGCAAAAGGCTGTCTTCGGAGCCAAGAATGCCTTGCGCGCGAGCGGCACTGCGTCGGATCAGTCCGAAGCCGACCGCCAGGTGCGTGACGACGGCGAAAAGGCGATCGACAAGGCCCCGGTGCAAAAGGACGCTTCGGGCAACGTCGTCTCGGCTCCTGAAATCAACCTCACTTGGGCGCTTGTCAACAGCGGAAACTTTTCCAAGGGCAACAGTCAGGAATTGAAGGAAGTGATGATGACGCTCGTGGGCACGACGATTCTGAGAAAGTCGGGCTCGGGCAAGGACGCCGTCTTGACGAGCACTCACTATGCGGGCGCGGATCTGCTGCCGATTCTCTTCGGAGAAGTGCGCGGCGACGTCAAGATCGAACGGCTGCATTGCGACGAACCCAAACGCTGCTTGAAGGTTTCGCCCGCGGAAACGAGCGACGCAAGTCTCGTCGATCAACTGCACGACGCCGCAGCCAATTATCGCCGTGCGGTAAGGGAGCGAAACGCTTCCTTGGTAAGCGACCGGGAACTGATGCTCTTGGGCGGCACGACGGGTGTACCTCTGCTGCGAGTCCTGAACCTTGCCGCGACTTCCCGCTATCAGGGCATTGCTGACGACTTGGTGCGCATCTACGTGGATGCGGCGGCCTACGAATTGCTCGCTTCTGCGGTCAATTCCCTGGCGGGTGACATCAAGGCCGCATTGTCGGGGTCAAGCGCCAAGGATCATTCCGCACAGCATGTCGAACACGTGCGGCGTCTGGAAGAGAGAATCGAAGCCGTGCAGCAGGGTGTCTATCAGCGACAGGACAAACTCCTTCAGGGCATGGCACGCGCCTCGAATTTGATTCTCCAGCTTGAGCACATCGAAAAGAGTCTGGCGGTCAATCAAGTGACGCCCACGATCGAGGCGTGGCCCGAAAGCTCCAAGGAGTTCAAGTGATGGACGACGCGTTTGTCTTTTACGCCTATTGGAACGGCAATCAGATTCGGGATTTGTTCGAGGGGTTGGTGTCGGTCACCAACGGCTCGGGCTTTGTGCAGCTTGCGGCCTTCTTGGTCGTGACCGGCATGGTCGCGTGCCTTCTGATCGGCGCGGTCAAGGGCGAAGGCAGAAGCGTGATTTCCTACTTTGCCTGCGCGGTGCTCTTTTGGTTTGTGGCGATCGTTCCAAAGGCGACGGTCGTCATTGAAGACGTCAGGAGTCAAACGGTTTACAACGTCGACAACGTACCCTTGTCGATGGCCTTTTTTGCGTCCGCTTCCAGCCGCATCGGGCATTGGCTGACTCAGGCCTATGAGACCGCGTTCATTCCGGCCGACGTGGCGAAGTATTCGAGTTTCGGGGCCGTCTATCCGCAGCGCGTGATGGAGGTGCTGCAGCGCACGGGTCCGGTGACGGTACAGGGACGTGAAACCCTGCAGGCGGTTCTCAAAAACTGCGTCTTGCCGGAAGTTGTGTTGGATGGCCGCAAGGCCGATGAAGCGATGGCCTCGAGCGACCTTTGGACGCTCATTAAAAGCGACGGCTGGGTCAATCCTGCGCGCCTTGCGGTGATGCCCGACGGTCCGGTGCTCAAGTGCCCTGCCGCCGTCGCGGAACTTGAGCAGGTGCTGGTCAACGTCGAAATTCCTGCCCTAAAGCGCTGGGTGCACGTAAAGCTCGATCCGCAAGCCGTGAATCCGTCGACGTCGATTGCCGCAAGCATCACGCAGACGGAAAGTCTGCTTCTGGGGATTTCGCGATCGGCCGAGAGCTCCTTGAAGCATTCGCTCCTGCTCACCGCTTTGCCCAAGGTGATGTCGGGCCACGCCGTGACGGTGGCCGGTCCAGCGGCGATGGCGTCCACCTTGGCCCGCGCTCAGGGAAATCTTGCCGGTGAAATCAACTACCGAACGATGGCAAAGATGGCCGAGGACGCTTTGCCGAAGATCCGAAACGCTCTGGAGTTTGTGGTGATTGCGATGTTCCTGGTGGTGGCGCTGATTGCCCTGGTGTCAGGATCCGGGATGGCCGGGGTCGTTCGAAGCTACGTCACGCTTCTTTTGACCGTGCAGCTGTGGCCGGCGTTGTCGAGCGTCGTCAACTACCTTGTCATTGCGCATGATCTGCATCCTTTCACGCTGCTGGCGCAAAACTTCGGAGGCTCGAGCCTTCAGGCCGCCACGCTCATCCGCGAGACGGGAGCAAGCTCTCAGGCGATTGCGGGGGCCTTGCTTTGTGCCGTTCCCGTGATTTCCTACGCCTTGGTGCGAGCCGGCGACATGGCCGTGGGACAGCTTGTGGGAGGTTTGACGCAGCCCGCACAAAACGCCGCGACATCTCAAGGTGCCGCAATTGCTGCGGGAAATATCTCGCAGGGCAATGTGAGCGTGTCAAACGTGTCTTCGAACAACGTTTCTTCCAACAAAGCCGATGCGTCGATAAGAAGCGTGGACACCGGCATGGCGGTGACGCAGTCCGGTTACGGCACCGTGACGCGAGCCGCATCCGGCGAAGTGACGGGTCTGCAGCGCACTGCCGTGAGTTTCGGGGTGGACTCTCAGATGCAGCAAAGTCTTGTACGCGGGCATTTGGCTTCGAACGTGGGGCAGACCTCGACCGTCTCCACCGATGCCGCGCGATTCTCTTTCTCGCAGTCGGCCTCAAGCAGCGATTCCACGCAGCAGAGTTTTGCGCATGCCTTAAAGGATGCGTTGAGTGAACAGAAGTCTCTTGCGACGAATTATTCGGATACGAGCGGGTGGGGCAATAGTGTGACTTTGACGAGGGCGTCGGAGATGGATTGGACGAGCTCGGTGAGTGAAGGGACGGATTATTCGAGCAAGTTTGCGTTACACGCAACCGGAAATGCAAATGTCGATGCGAGCATGGGTTTGAATTCGGGATCTTGGATCCGGTCTACTCCATCTCTGGGGGGACAAGCTGGATCGACAGGAACGATTGGAAGCTCACGTTTGTTGCCTGCGATTTCTGGAACGGATACGCCCACTTCGGATCCATCAATTTTCAGCTTGGGCGGCAGGCTGGAAAGCCAATTGTCGTTTAAAGACGCTCAAAACTTGGTGGATACAGCAACTGGAAAATTCGGCAACACAGACAGTCAGACCAGAAATAACAATTATCAAATTGTCCGATCGGCTGCAGAAAATGTCGCCAATAACCACTCAGATGAACGAGTGCGCAATTACGCTAGAGGCTTTGTCCAATCGTTGGATGCAACTCATTCGGCTGGTCGGGATCAAACGCAGTCGTATGTGGAATCGATGTCGGCTGTCTCCACGTTAAACGAGTCGGAAACCGGTTCGGTGACGACGTCGGCTGACGCTTCGGTGCCGCTGATGAACTCTGCCGTTGAACGATACGGCAGCGGTGAAGCTGCCTTGCGTGCGATGTATCAGCCCGCGGAGGTGGCCAGTTTTGCCGGAGAGCAGCATGTGCGAGCCGGTGGAGCCGTCTCGCCTGCGGATCGTTTTGGTCCAGGGACGGTTGTTTCAGCTGTTGATCGCAATGCAGACGTCTTTGAAGCGGGGCCAGCCAATGTGAAACGTATTGCTGACAGTAACGCTGCCAGAATCGACGAAATCTTCGGTTCGACTCTTAATGCCTCGACAGTCGGAGATGTAATGAATACCGGAGTGTCTGAAGGTATCGAACAGTTTGATGCCCAGCATGGGCAGTTTGTAGCCAGCCATCAGAGTAGCCAACAGACACGAGAAAAGCAGATGAACTTTGATCGAGGCGTGATGCTTGTTGCTCGAGAAGCCTACAACATGGAACACCAGGACAAGAACTTTGCTCTGCGCAATGCATTTATGGGTGGATGGGGTTATCGAAACGGTGACCAGATCCAGGAAGACCTGCGGTCGTGGGCTGCGAACAATCAGACGTTAAACAACAGGCTCGAACAAATCGGTGCCAGCGACCGGGATTACGTGTCGGAGTCGGATTGGGAGCATTTGGTGGAGATCGCGCGTCAGCCGAAGGGAATCAGACTGCCATGAAGATCTCAGTAGGAATCGAACGGATCTCTGTCGTGATGAATGTCTGGATCGGTGAAGGAGTCATGCCAGTCATAGGAATCCGGGAAAGGCTCGCAAAACGGACTGCGAGGATCGAATTGATTGAAGTAGTAGTCGGGAAGACCGGAGTCAATTGACTCCGAGTCTGAAGACGAATGCCATTGTTGGAAATCAGGGCGTTGATCGTCGTCGGGCCACCATGGGGGCTGATGACGAAGACGCCGGGAATGCTCTGCGGCAAGCCGTTGGGAGGAGAAAAGTGAATCAAGCTTTTCTCCGACCGCGACCATGATGACACTGACAACTTCAAGGATTTTGAGATAGCTGTTGGTAATTGGGTTGAGTTTGCCCATGCGTTTTTAGTACCACTGCCCCCAGAAGCGAACAACCTTACGTAATTTCCTTTGTTTTTCTCTGTATTGGGCTAATTGAGAAGGGGTTAAATTTTTCGGGTACATATAGTCGTCGATTCGACCACCTACTTCAATCAGCAGAAAACTTATGAACTCCCAAACCTTCAAATACAAAGCCGTGATCGGATTGAGTTTGCGCATGGTGACACCTTTGACGTTAAATCAAATAAAAGAAAGGGAATTATGGGAGATTCGATGGAAAGGTGTCGTGTAGAAAAAAGATGAGTTTTGCATGGTATCGACTCGGATGAAAAAGCAGATTGAGTGTTACAAAATCAAATAAATGATCTCTCGAGAGCTGCTTTTTGGTTAAAAATTACATAAGCGCTTTATTATATCTGTCTGATTTTGAAAATGGAAGAATCTAAGGGAAAAATTACTGAAAACAAATTGACCGTATTTCGATCGTTTGCGCTCGAAGTTGGTTGTACGTTAATTATTCAGGAGAATTTGCCGCATTGTCTCGATGTCAAATTGAAAAAAGGCTTACCCGGCGTCTATATTCAATTGCGAAAGCGAGGTGAAATCTATATCGGAGAGGCCTGCGACATTCTGGATCGACAAAAGGAACATTTACACAACGGTGTCAAACTGGCTGCGCTTGCGATTCTTCCGACCGACATGATGGATATGCAGGGACGAAAGAATCTGGAGACGTCCGTGATTGCTTCGGCGCAGAAGAGGAGACTGCGTCTTGCGAACAAATCCAAGGTCAAGCTTGCCGAAGAACTCAATCGTCGCAAGGAATATCTCTCGGTTTCTGCCGCCGTTCAGAAGCTCGATCGCATGGACGAGTACGCCGTTTTTCAGATCGGCCAAGGAGGCTGGCTTGAAACGCTCGAGGAAGCCAAGAACAAAGCCACTGCAAGCGACTGGGAGCGCTACATGAATTTTCGCGAGTCTCGGTTTTCCCATGAAGCGCTTCTTCTGATCACGACCTACGTGCGGCGCGTGATTCCCGATCCTGAGCTCAATTACGGCAAGACTTGGTGCATCACACTGAACGAGTCCGGGTGTCCGGCTCCGCAGTGGATCATCGTCAATACCCAGGCCGGCTCGGTGTTTTGCGTGAACGTTCATTACCTCGAGGAGGGGGCCATTGTAAAGGCGGAGTTCAGGCTCGAAAGACGTCGCCTGGATCTTCTGCTGGAGCGTTCCAACGGCAGCGATGAAGAGATGCAGATCATGCTTGGCATCACTCACGGCCATTTTGACTTGAAGCGCAACTACTGTGACTTGCAAAAAGATACGACGATCAAGACGTATCCGGTTTCGAGCGGCAAAGTCAGCCTCGAAATGGATCTCGATCAGGCACTGGAGTTCTTTCAATCGCCGATCGGCGTGGCCATGATCTCAGGGCGTGTCGACTCGATAAATGGCAAAGAAGTAGGAGAGGGATTCCGCCTGGGCCGCCTGTTTTTCTGACCTGATTGACGGTGCCGTCAGTTTTTCGTTTGCTTCGAGCCCGCTTGTGTGGCTGTTGGTGTCAGAGCGTATTCGGAACACTACTAATGGGTATACTGCGGGTTTCCGTTAACCGTGTAGAGGAAAGTTGTATCACATGACAAATAAGCGCACTTTGGCAGACTGGTTCCTGGCGACTCGCCCGTGGTCGTATCCGGCTTCGACAATGCCGGTGGCTTTGGTCCTTGCCTACTATTTCGCCGACGGGGTTGCCGTTGATCCGGTCAATGCCGTCTGGGCGCTTGTGAACATCGTCATTTTCCATGCGGCAGGTAACGTCTGGAGCGACTATTTTGACTTTCGGTACGGCGTCGACAACCAAAACACGTTGGGAGTTCGCCAGCTTGTCGACGGTAAGTTCGTGGCCCGGGAGTTCCTCTGGTTTGCAATTTTCCTTTTTGCCGCTGGAACGCTGTGTGCGCTCTTTCTCGTTTGGAGAACGGGATTGCCGTTTCTAGCGGTGACTTTTGCGGGCATTGCGGCGGCGCTGGTGTATCCGCCCTTGAAGTATCGCGTCGGCGGTGACGCGGTCATCTTTATCGCCTATACGCTCACGCCGCTTTTTGCTACGGCCTGGATCGTGACGGGGACGTGGTCCATGGACGCGATCTGGGCAGTACTGCCCAGCGGGATTCTCACAGTCGGCATTTTGCACGCCAATAATCTGCGAGATGCTCGGACGGATACGGAGGCAGGTATTCGTACGCTTGCCTCAGTCTTGGGACAAAAACGGTCAGTGTGGCTGTATCAGTTTGAGATGCTTGTGCCGTTTGCAATTTTGTTGGCAACTGTTTGGTTCGGGATTTTGCCGTTGACAGTGCTGTTGACTCTGCCTGTTGCCGTGGGTGTGATGGCCTTGTGCAAGCAGGTCGGACGATTTGATGGCGTCAATACGGAGAGCATAGCGACGTTGGATGCCTCGACGGCTAAGACGCAGCTGATGTTCTCAATGCTGATGGTGGCGGGGCTTATAGCCGGGCATTGGCTGACTTGACAAAAGCTGTCTGCGACAGAACGCTCGATTCTCGGAAGATGGGAGTCGGGCGTTTTTCATTCGTCTTCGTTCTTGATGTTGGAATTTTTAGAGCAAAGAAATATGACCTGAACTAAGAAGACACTTCTTTTACCAGCACGAGCGGCTCGTCGGACGCTCTGCGGAAAAGCTGTTCTAGAGCGCCTTCCAACGATGCAAAGGCAAGCGGCGGTTCGCTTAACTGGAGGCCTATGGTTGCCTGCAGAGCCGCCAGGTTCTGAGTCTCACTTGTTTGACGACATTCAAAGAACACGTACTGCAGTCCGCTGTGCTTGAGAGCCTGACGCAATAACTCACTCTTACCGACGCGGCGACGTCCGTACATCACTGCGAGAGAGTCCGGAGAACGATCTGAGAATCGAGAAAGCTGTTGAAGTTCTGCATTCTGGCCGATGAACCGCATGTTCCACCTTGCTAGTAAAACAAAACTTAGTAAAAAAGACTTTACTCAATTCGATTTAACTTAGTCGTGGCTCAAAGGCATATGTAGATGTCGACATGCTTTTGAGGCGAGCGATGTCAGAAATGCTCAAATTTATGCCGGAAAGACAGATTGTTTTTGGTCTTTTTTCAAGGCTGGGAGAGCTGATAAGGCTTGGCTTTCTCATCTGTACAACGATCTGAAGAACCATTTGTATGCGGTCTGTCCCTCGCAGTGCGGTGTTGAAATCGTGTCAACTTGATGCGTCATAGATTGACGCTTTACTTCGTAAGCTTTCAGGGTAATTCAGGAATCTTTCTGTTTTGGATAGATATGAAGAAATATCCTTACTCCCTGGTTGTTCGCAAGGTAATTTTCTGCGCCTGTTCCGATCTGTTGGGAAGACTCAGGCAGGCTCGTCCAGATGAGACGGATCACTACAAGACTGTACAGGTGGCGCCTATCAAGGGCGCTGGACCGTTACTCATCGAATACAGTCTGAAAAAGCGTTGGCCGGAAAACGACAAGGATCGCCAACGACAGTACCTGGGTCGCATTTTGCAGTTGCAAAATGGTGTTTCCATCGTGTTCCATAAGAAGAGCAGCTGGAGAATCGAGTTCAGGGACGCCGCAGGAAACATCATCGACAGGTGCAAGCGAAACGACAAAGCCGAAGCGATTCGACAGAAAATCAAAAATTGCCTTGAGGACGCTTATCCGCACTACAAGAACTTCACTCTTTCCGAACGTTTCGTCGAAACGCTGATCAAGCCTTTCCGCGACATCTGGATGGACTTCGTGGACATTAGCAAGAAGGCGCTGTCGCCTTTGTGTAAGGGCTCCGAATCGCCGCAGCTATTTTGGGAATTGGGTGATCAGGTGTTTTTCTTCGAAGGCGACCTGGAACTTTTTACAGCTCAGGAAAGCGGTCTGTGTTGGTTCTCTCGTACAAAGTACACCTTGGATTTTGAGTACTTTCAAGATAAAGGCCATGGTGACTGGCTGTGGCTTCACAATAGTTTCAAGGACAAGGAATTGCATTTGAAGCCGATCAGATCTGATAATGAAATTGCAGATGTGTTGTCGAAATGCGGTGCTTTCGAGATTGTCTACAACTGCAAGGAGACTGACGAGACTTACAGTTAAGACTTGTAAGGACGGTCACAAAGATCGCTTATAGCTGTCAGACAGTCTCGTTACTCTGTCGAATTTCTGTCAAGGTGTCTTTTTGCACGCCTTTCGTTCGATTTTCGTGTAAATTTACACGGAATTAGAAGGAAATCCGTGAATCATGAAGCTTAATCGTCTCCTTTTGCAATCGCTCAAGCAATGGGCACAACAACCTCATCGTCTTCCTCTCTTGCTCCGTGGAGCGAGACAGACAGGTAAAACCTGGCTTCTGCAGGAATTAGGGCGAGAGTGTTTCGAACACACAGCTTACTTCGACTTTGCGAGCAGACCTGCACTTCAGGAAATCTTCGCTTCCACACGAGATCCGCATACCATCCTCAAAGGCTTGAATCTCCTGAGTGAGGTTCCGATTCTTCCGGGCAAAACACTGATTGTCTTCGATGAAATTCAGCTATGCGACCATGCTTTCGGTAGCCTGAAATATTTCGCTCAAAATGCTCCTGAATATGCGGTTGCGTCCAGCGGGAGTCTTTTGGGAACAGAAGTTCGACGCAAGCAGATATTTGTACCGGTGGGGCAGGTGGACATACGCGATGTTTGGCCGCTGTCGTTTTCGGAGTTTCTCCTTAATGCCGCTCCGAAGCTCTACGACTATGTGGAACAGATTGCCGAGTTAGCTCAACTCCCCGACTTTGTGCTCAGCGAAATCGAAAAGGAATTCGTTCGTTATCAGTGCATCGGCGGCATGCCGGCGGCAGTTGCTGCCTTCATGGACGGCGTGGATATGGGGCAGATTGAATCATCGCTACGGAATATTTTGGCGATGTATCGACTCGATTTTTCGCAGTACGCCAATCCTATGGAGACAATGCGAATCGCAGCCGTATGGGACGCTATACCGAGTCAGTTGGCAAAACCCAACTCACGATTTTTCCTGAGTCAAATACATGCGAATGCCCGAAGCAGGGAGTTTGCTCCTGCGTTGCAATGGTTGTGTGAGGCAGGCCTCGTTTTGAAGACATGCCGTGTTTCTACTGCAAAAATCCCTTTGAGAGCTTATCTGGAACCCGAAATTTTTAAGCTGTATGCAAAAGACGTTGGTCTTCTGCGCGTGATGGCAAATCTGTCCTCAGACAGCCTTCTGAATCCATCGGTTATGTCTGAATTCAAGGGAGCTCTGGCTGAAAATCTGGTGGCTATTTCGTTGTGTCGGACATATGGCATCGAACCCTGTTACTGGGCCTCTGGAGAAAAGGCTGAAGTTGACTTCCTCATTGAATCAGCAGGGCAGATTTTTCCGCTGGAAGTAAAGGCAGGCAAAAGCGTCGCCGGTAAAAGTCTGTCGGTTTATGCGCGTAAGTTCGATCCTTCATTGACCATTCGTTTATCGGGATTGAATCTCAAAAAGGACGACCGGCTGCTTAATGTTCCTTTGGCTCTGGTTGACTGGTTGCCGAAATTTATAGAAATGGCTCTGTAACGCTTGGTGTTGTAATTTTTTCCATAATTGGCAGTTATTCGGAAATTCCTAATAACTGAAGTTTCGCGGAGCTCTTCATCTTTGAAAATGTTTTTCAGATGTTCATTGATGGTGGCCGTAGAAACTTCAAAAAGTTCGGCCATTTGTTTCTGGCTCAACCAGATAGTTTCATCCTGTACAAGTACCTGAATTTTTGGGCCATTTCCTTCACTGCCGTAGAGGAGCATCATTTTCTGTTTTTCGTCACTTATTCATGTCTCCATTTTTTCGCGTGGCCGTATTCTCTCACGAACAGCGGTAGGTGAATCATCCACATCAATCGGGAATTGGATGGTTGACCACAGTAGAAACGTAGATCCTGTTTCAGGTGGCTGGAAGGCAGAGAATTCCAGCGCTGACGGATTGAGTGTCTGACGTGACCGATCTAGAGCGGCGCATGGCGATGTTGCTCTTGAAGTTGCCGCCGGCGAGTACTTCGCTTTTGCGGGCACGGACGTTAATCACTTTATTGCCAGCTTCAACTCGAGCGCCGATCACGCGACCCTGAGCATTTTTGTAGACGTCAGTGACCTTGTGTTCCATCAGAATCTGTACGCCTTTCTTTTCGCAGTAGGCTTTAAGCGGCATCATGATGCCGCGTCCGCCCATAAAGCCGCCGGAAGGCTGAGGTTTACGGTTGCCGTCGCCGGGATCGTCGGTGTAGACGTGCAGGTAAAACTCGTGGTGCTGACTGTCGTACTTGCCGGGTTTGGTTGCGGTCGGAAGGAACTTAACGCCGTGGGCTTCAAGCTATTCCTGAGTGGGACCGCAATACTGCGAGTATTTCTTCAAGAGAGCGGGGTTGTTCTTTTTGTACTCGGGATTCTTGGGATCCGTGAGGTGAGCATAAAGGCGTTCGGGCGTATCGGTTACACCGTGTTCACGCTGCCACTTTGTGCCGCCCTGAAGTGCCATGATGCCGCCGTTGATAACGGCTGCACCACCGTAGTATTTGCCTTTTTCAAAGACGATGGTTGTCAACAGCGGCGGTGGCGGCACACATGCCGGCAATGCCGGAGCCAGCTACAACAACGTCTGTTGTCATGTCCCATTTGGACGGCATGCGCAGAAGACCGGGCGTCGGAGCGGCAAAAACGGGAGCGGCAAAAACGGGAGCGGCAAAGCCTTCGAAACCGGATGCTGCTGCGCCGGCTAAAAACGAACGGCGAGAAACTTCCATGATGATCTCCTCCAGAGGCGACTCGCCGCGAGTCGGCGGAAACAGTTGATTCACCGGGAAGTTTTTCAGGGCGGATACCCTGGTATGTTGACCGGAGTCAGAAGAAGAGTGGATTTGGGAGCGAAAGACAACGGAAATCGTTTCGGTTCAGCTCTTGATCGGAAAATACTTCCAGAGACACTGTGGCACCAGACGCCAGACAAAGACGAGTAGCTTGTACTTCCAGTCAATGACCATGACGCGCTTTTTCGTTTCGATGCCTTTGACAATGGAGGAGGCAACATCCTTGACGTTCATTTTGAACGGGTAGGTCTTGCCGTCTGCAAGCAGATCTGTATCGACAAAACCGGGGCGCACATCGGTGAAGGCCATGGGGCATTTCCGCATCACGGACAATTGTTCCAGAGCGTCCAGATAGGTGTTCTGGAACGCTTTTGAAGCCGAGTATGCGCAGGCGGCTCCGAGGCCTTTAGTGCCGGCAATGGAACTGATGATGCACAGATGCCCGCCGCCTTTACCGAGGAAGTAGGAGAAGGCGCAGTCCACGAGCTTCACGAAACCGTCGACATTGGTTGCAACGATATTCAATTCAGCGTCAGGATTGAGTTCGGTGTTTTGGCATCCGATGCCTGAGCAATGGATGTACAGATCCATTCCGCCCAGATCGGCAATCAAAGCAAGCAGGTCACTTGCGGCATCGTTGGAACGCACGTCAATGCGTCGCGTATGGATTCGTTGCGGTGCCTGGGCTTTGATTTCTTCGAGACGCTCAGTTCGTCTTCCTGCAATGCCGAGTTCCCAGCCTTTGGCGAGCAGCTGCAGTGCTACTTCCTTGCCGATTCCGGATGTCGCGCCGACGATGATTGCCTTAGGCATGCTGTTTTTACTCCTCAAGTCTGTTTCGATCCGTAGCGTTTGTTGCCGCAGAGTATAGTTCTCAAGAGCGTAGCAAAGCGCGCTGGAGGTCAGTTATGGACTGGTTAATGCCGCTTCTCACGGATACGGATTCAATCGGCCACATCCTGTTGGTTTACTCGGTTGTCATCGCGGTGGGCATGGCGTTAGGCCGCATCAAGGTGTTTGGCATCTCACTTGGCGTCACATTCGTTCTTTTTGTTGCCCTGGCCGTGAGCTACGCCGGCATCACCGTCAACGGCACGGTTCTCAACTTCCTCCGAGATTTCGGGCTCATCCTCTTTGTGTTCTTCATCGGTCTGCAGGTCGGACCATCCTTCTTTTCGTCCTTCAAAAGCGGCGGCTTGCAGCTCAATTTGCTCACCTTGTTGGCGGTGGGCTTAAGCATTCTGGTGACGATTGCGCTCTTTCTGGTTTTGCAAGGTACCGTGACGCTGCCTCAGATTTTGGGTGTTCATTACGGCGCCGTCACTAATACGCCGGGCCTCGGTGCGACGCAGGAAGCGCTCGATATGTTGGGCTACAAAGGTGAGAACATCGCCATTGCCTATGCCTGCGCTTATCCGTTGGGTGTGGTTGGCATCATCACGTCGGCTGTGATTTTGAGAAAGATGTTTCGCATCAATCTCAAGGAGGAAGATCGACATTGGGACGAAGAGGCGAGTGCAAACAGCGACGCTCCGATCTTCTTTCATGATCCTCCTGAAGATTCGCCCCGCGAGCCAGCGGCTCGCGCTGAGCCTTCGATTGGCCGGTACCAAACTGCCGGTAGTTGATTTCGACGAGCTAAAAAAAACTCTTTCGGATCCCGCACATATTGACGACATGTGGCTGGGACGAGGTTTTGCTTGGGGACAGACCCAAACGCAACGGGCATCCGAGCTGCTTGCCCGTGACTGGCATAAGGTCTACTTGGATGCTCTTGGCATCGTCTACCCGCTCAGATATTTCCGCGAGCATTGGCTTTCGTGTTTGGTCAACCCGTTTGCCGCTTATCACCATTACAAGGAAATAGGAAAGCGCATCTGCCAAGAGCAGGGTGCAAAGTGGCTTCACGGGCTGGGCGACTCCGAGGAGGATCTTTTTCAACCGCTCGGCCACACCGAAGGCCATACGCTTATTGTCGGCACGACCGGTTCCGGCAAAACGCGTTGCTTCGACCTTTTGATCAGTCAGGCAGTGCTTCGCAACGAAACCGTCTTCATTATCGATCCCAAGGGCGATGCCGATCTGCGAGACAAGGCGCGTCGCGCCTGTGAGGCTTTGGGACAAGCCTCGCGCTTTGTATCCTTTCATCCGGCATTTCCGCAGGAGTCCATCCGCATCAATCCGCTTGCAAACTTCACGCGCTACACGGAAATCGCCGACCGCATAGCGTCGCTGCTTCCGAGCCAGAAGGATTCCGACCCTTTCAAGAGCTTCGGCTTCGGGGCTCTGAACGCTGTCTGCTACGCCGTAACGCTGTGCAATCGTCAGCCCACAATTCGCAATCTCAAGCACTATCTGTCGGGCACCGGCAACGGGGCCTTCGCCCCTCTCGTTGTTGAGGCATTGACGGAATTCTTCCGCCAGCGAGCTCCCGAGGTGATGGTTGAGGTAAAGCGGCTTGCTGGAAAGTTCATGGACGATCCCGAAAAGCACTCTCGCGAATTGATAAAGCTCTACCATTCTCTCGGTTCAGCCGACTCCGACATGGACGATCTCATCAATCAATGCCTGCACAATCAGGAGCACTTTTCGAAGATGATTGCGTCGCTGCTGCCGATTCTCACGATGTTGAGTTCCGGTCAACTCGGCGACATGTTGAGCCCCTCGGACCGCGAAATCGAAAACGTCAACCAAGTCTGGCTCGACACCAAGATGATGATCGACCGCAATATGGTGGTCTACATCGGCCTTGACAGCCTTTCCGACCCAATGGTGGGATCGGCCATCGGCGCACTCATTCTCTCAGACTTGGCCTGTGCGGCTGGTGCCGAATACAACTTCGGCGAAAGCGACAGATTCGAAATCCCCGGGTCAACTCCTACGACGACTCAGAAGATTTTCGGTGCAGTGCGGCAAAAGGCTAAGGAGGTGTTTTTGTCTCAAACCCCGTCGCGACCGAAAAAACGCGTCGTTAACATCTTCGTGGACGAGGCCGCCGAAGTGGTTAACACGCCTTTCCTTCAGCTTCTCAACAAAGGCCGAGGGGCAGGCATGAAGCTTTTTGTGGCAACGCAGACGATTGCGGACTTTGAATCGCGTATGGGCAGTAAATCCAAGGCCGTGCAATTGCTTGGCAACCTAAACAACCGTCTGAGCCTGCGATGCATTGACCCCGATACCCAAATGTTCATTGCGGGGGCTATCCCCAAGACGCGTATCGCTTCCGTTGAGCGCACGCAGGGCGTTTCCACTTCTGCCTACGAGCCCGTTCCCAAGGGGAGATCTCTTATGGAACGGCAGACCGAAAAGGAGGTACCGCTTTTTGCACCCGAACTGCTCGGCATACTCCCCAACCTTGAATTCGTTGGGATCCTGTCAGGCGGGCAGATCGTCAAGGGGCGATACCCGCTGATTGTTGAGAAAAAAAGTAAATGCATTTTGAATTTAGAAACTTGCTCGCCACCCGTTTTCTGCCACGCGTGCTTTTTGCAGTGGCCTTCATTTCAGCCCCTGCCGTTGCAGGACTGTACCTGTGGGGCGAGCTTGCTTTTTCCGGTCAGACCGAATCGGCTCGTCGGCTCATTGAGACAGTCGGTCAATCGCCAGATTTCTGGATGAGTGCCACCCTCTGGAGCCTTCTGTCTGCCGTGTTGTTTGCCCTGAACTGTTTCTGGGCGGAACTGGTGCGGCCATGAAACGAACAGCACAACTGTTTTTTTCCCTTTTCTTTGGAGCATTTCGCGTAATTCGCAATTTTTCTTTGGAGCTTCACTATCGGCATATACAAGGGGTCATAAGCCCAAGGAACACGCCATGAAGACCAAAACTGCTTTTTCTATGAACTCTGAAACCATGCTCAAAGAAAACACCGCGTCCAAGGAAAAGTCCAATCGACGCTCGCGTCAATTGACTACGGCGGCGACCAATGCTTGCACCGCGACAATCACAATTGGCCGTCCCGATACACCTGCAGCTCGCATCATTGCGGCCGTTGCTCGGGAACTTCAGCACAACCTCGGGGCGACAGCCATCAGTTGGGTGATCAGCGACGCTCTGGCTTACTCCGGTACCAACTGGGAACTCAATACTGCCGAAGACAAGAGCAAGGTTGCCGCCTTTGTGGGCGCAATCATAACCACCATGCTCAATGTCGCTGCTTACCGCGCAAGCGTCCAGATGACGATGTCAGAGATCAGCGTCACAAGCGAAAGCGCTTTGCGCGGATGCGTGCTGCGCCGCATCGTTCCGCCGGAAATGATTCAGTGGCTTGCTGCGGGTCCCGGAAAGCGCTACTTCCTTCTGGAGGTGAACAACTCGTGAGCTCCGCACAACGAGAAAACAACATGTGGGTTTGGGCGGCAGGGATTTTCTTTGTGGCTATTGTGGCCGCCATCTTTTTACCTGGCAACATTCCGCAGGCGGCCTCCGTCAAAGAGGCTCACTACATCGAAGACACGCTCGGAGCCGCCACGCTCGATCGCGTCAACGAACTCGCTTTGCCCCTATATCGGCGTTTTGTTTCCGTTCAGGAAGAACGAGAGCTGCGTCAGAAGTTCAAGGCGACAAGCGATGAAGTCGAACTCGGTCGCACCCACAAGAGCTTCGCTTCGTTTACCGTTTACGCCGAAAGTCGAGTGGACGCCATGCTCGACATGCTCTGGTGGGTTCTGCGCCTGCTCGCGCTTATTTGGCTTTACGCGGGACTCTTGGGCTGGTTTTTGCTTCTGGCGCTCATACACGGCTACTACGAGCGCGAAATCAAAAAGACCGACTTCACCTACTCAAGTCCAACGCGCAATCATTGGGCACGTATGACGTTTTCGAGTTGTCTGTGGATTGCCCTGACCCTCATCGTGGTACCCGTGGCTGTCGAACCGTGGGTGATGCTCGTTGTGGCTGCTGTTGGCATCGCGGCGACAGGTTTGGCCGTATCCAATATCCAAAAGAGAATTTGAGGAGAAGGGCAAATGATTCATCGACGGATAGCTGAAGCCGTTTTGGCCGCACTCTTGGCCGCCATGTCCTGCAATGTTATTGCCGCCACGAACGAATCGTCCGAAAAGTCGGACGTGTTCGTCACAGGTGCTCCTTTGCGCGGTGACATCCCGGAGAGCTCCTTCGTCAAGGATACCGTGCGTGAACGGCGCACTGTCATCGAGCGCATGCGTGCCAAACGCGAAGAAAGAGAGGAACAGGCTCAAAAGCAGGAGAAGAACAAAGAAGTTGAGCTCGCCTACAAGCCTACGGCTGAACCCAGTGACTTTTTCCGTGGCTTCGTGCATGAGGGAATCTTCAGAGTCGATGAGGTCAATCTTCTGCAAAACACTGTGAGCGAATTGGCGAACATCTATTCCGACTGTCGCGTTTTAAACGAGTTCGACGGTCGTGGTCGTGCTGTTTGCGGTGCGCAAAACCGCCAAATCGGCGACGGCGACGTGGTGTTGCTGAGTTACCTGCCCAGCAACCAGATCCTTGCTGGTATCGAACTTTTCTTCGAGGATCCTGCTCAGGCACGCCGGCACTACGGAGAAATTGCAGCACGTCTTTCTGATCGCTTCGACACATTCCGCGAAGAATATGCCGAAGCAGTGGATTCACCTTTTTGGCGCTTGAGTCTCGGCGCAGCCGCTCACGGAGCGGGCAAATGGCTCCGTGTGGAGTTGAATCGATTTCCTGAAATCAACGACTTCGAGCGGTTTGCTTCGGAGCACGTCACCGCGATCGGCTTCGGAGAGTTGACTCTAGGTGTCACCAAGGGCTTTCCAAAGCCGCAGAAATTGTCGAAAGACTGCATGGCGGCGGATTACAACGAAGAAAGTCGAATCCGCAAGGAGTATCTTGGAAAGTGTTTTGGGTTTCCGTTTGACGCACACATCCAGCTCGACTACAACGATCTTACCGGTGTTCTTGAGCGTGCCGTCCTGAGCCCCTTGGGCGGGGCAACGCAGGCGCTCGTCGAGGAAACCCTTCGGGATCGATTTGGCAAGGCGCAGTTCTGCAAGCGCATCTCGTCTCCAGTGACAATCAACGAAAACAAGACTCTCGACGTGCGCAACCCCGACCGGCGCTACAGCGGGACGTTCGGCCGCTCCGGCACAGTCTACGTTGGCACTTGCGACGATCCTATTGTCTACGAAGTGCAAAAGCAGTTCGTACTCCGCAACGAGATGATTACACATGACTTCCTTGTCAAGGAATACGAACTGCGTAAAAAGGACAATGCTGGCTTCGCCGCGAAGTCTCATGAGCGAGAAAGCCGTCGCGAAAAGCTCGATGCGTTTTTCCAATAAAAAAGAAGAGCGCACTGCGTCCTAGTACGACAAAAAAGCTTCTGTTTTCTGGCTTACTTTGGGGGCTCCTTTTCCTTGCCGGCGAGAAGATATTCAAAACTCGCCTTAACAAGCAGTTTCTGTTCGCTTTACCCCGGGGGAAGTGTGTTTTGGATACGCACGTGAAGCGATAAAGGCGGCACGACCTAATTTGAAACACATTCGTGCTCAAACGCCTTCGTGGCCTTTGTTTTCAAACCTTAGATTTGAGGGGTTTTCAGCGGTCGCACGGCTGCTACAACGCAACTCGAAAGGAAGATGAAAATGGCAAAAAAATTCGCTCAGCGCCTTGACGTATACCTAAAGGGCGGTCAGACGCTTTCCATTAACTTCAGTGCTGAAAAGGCTGAAGTGCTTAATCCGCAGATCGAAGCTTTCATGAAGGCTTTGGGTGACAAGGAAAAGAACGAAGGAAGTTTCCTTTTTCAGGGCGCACGCGTTGTGCTCGTGAAGCTTGCCGACGTGTCCGCCATTGATGTTGTAAGTCTCGTCATCGAGGAAGGCAAGGCTGCTAAAGCCTAAGCGAAAGATTCAGACAATAAGGCTCAAGAACAACCCGCCGTTGAGGCGGGTTTTTTCATGGACGCGGTATAAGTAGCACTCGGTCAATCACGCTCCCGGTTAACTGAAATTGGCCTGGTGTTGCAAATCGGCCTCATTTTTCCTTTTAGGGGTTAATACCCTATTACAGCCGAAACCGTTGATTCCTAGGCGTTTTTCGATCAAGACGCGAGCTGGAGAAGGAAAGCTCCTAGAAATTTCACTTGACAAAAACGAAAGGGGGGGGGTAGGTTTTGCCACAACTTTTGTAGATTCAAAAGACAAGGGAGTTTTTTATGAATCGTACTTTTAAAGTTGTGTTCAACAAGGCTCGCGGAGCTCTGATGGTGGCCAACGAAGCCACGAGTTCCGTGCAGAAGAAGGGCACCAAGTCTGTTGTAGCCGCCGCGGTAACCATGGCATTTAGTGCCGGTATGCTTCATGCCGCACCGTTGCCGACAGAGGAAATTGCTGAAGGTTGGGCTGATACCACCTACGAGATTACGAATAAGGGTGAAGATTATTTTGGTGGCAAACATAGCTACGGTAATACAAACGTAGTGGTATCGAACGCAGTTTTCAGTAACAACCACCTTTTGGCAACTACTGAAAAGCTTGGAGAAGGTGCAGCAGACGCTCAGGGCGGCGTCATGTATTTGTACTCGCATGGTGGAAGTCAGCACGACAATACCGTTTACCAGTTTTCAAATGTTCGCTTTGAGAATAATTCCGTACTTACGGAATCAAATCAAGGCAATCGACCTGCGGCCTATGGCGGTGCGCTGACGATTAAGGGTGGTACGACTACCTTTACCAATACCGTTTTTGTGGGTAATACTGCAACTGCTGCTAGCGATGTGGCAAATACTACCGGAAACAGTAGTTCTGGCGGCGGTTCGGCAGCAGGCGGCGCGATTTTTGTTGACTCTACGCAAAACACCTATGACTATGAAGCTACCCTAAACTTCGAGGTCACTCAAAATGGTTTAGTCAATAGCGGAAATACGGTTTCAAGCGGATTGGAGAAACCTTTTACGGATGGGTACACAACAAAAATCCCGACCGCCGGCGGCTTCCTCTTTATGGATCGTGATGTAACGGCAAATTTCAATATTGCTGAAGGTGTGACTTATACGGTTGGTATTAAGGATGCCTATAAAACCGATAAGAACATGGACAGTATTGCCAGTTCCGTATATCTGGAATCTGCTACTCATGATAATGTCGTTATTAATAAAAACGGAGCCGGTACATTCTTGATGCATGGTAGTCTCAATGATTACTACGGCACTGTGAATGTTAATGAAGGTGTGATGGAAGTCACCTCCGATTGGGCTATTGCAAATGCCGTGACGATTCAAGGAGGTGAACTGAAACTCAATAATGCTACTTTCACGAGTGTTAAGGAAGCTTCTGGATATGATGGATCCGCTGGTGGCTCGCTCGCGGGGGTTGTCGATGACGCCGGCTCCATCACGGTAAATGGCGGCCAGCTTACTATTGCCAACGCCACCTTGAAGGAAGGTGCAATTACTATCTCCGGCGGTTTGGTCTCGATTGGTGATATCACAACCGACGGTGAGAATAATATTTCGATGAGTTCCGGTACTCTTGATCTGACGCTTGAACAGGTCTTTGGTAAGGATGGGAGCGGTGACCTTAATACGTCGATCGACAGTGCTTTCAATCTGACGGGTGGATCGCTCGACTTTACGGATGAAACGGTTGATCAGAGTTGGCTCAGTCAAGTTACGGCAAGTGATGTTTCGATTCTCGTAGGCAATGTCCTTGACTCGGAAGGAAACGCTGTTACCGAAGTGACGAGTGACGATCTGACGAATGGTGTCGTTTACACGGACGCTCAGCTTAAGGTTGAAGGCGAAAGTAGCGAGTTGACGCTCAGCGTCAGCAACGCCGGCGTGCAGACGGTTGCATCTACGACCGCTCTCACGAAGGTTTCTGTGAATGAAAACTTTACGTTGGTTGGCAACGGCGAACAAGTGTTCACGAATGAATCCGCTGACGGTGTGACCGTGAGTGTCGCTGCAGGCAAGACGCTCACGCTCGGCACGGCGCAGGGTACTGCCGGTGGCGTGATTCAGGGCACCATCGAAGCCGGATCGGCTTCGGTGAATGTTGCCGGCGGCACTTTTGAAGTCAATGGTGTTGCTGCGGATAGCCTTGTCGTGGGCGAATCAGCGGAACTTCGTGCCAACAAGGTAACAGTCTCGGAAGGAGAGATCAACGGGATGTTGGTTGCGGATGAACTCGCGGCACCAGTGCAGTCCTATTCAGTGTTTGCTTTCTCCCCTCAGGGTATTAAGAACACTGGCTTTATCTCTGCGCGCGTCATTGGTGTTGGTATAGATACGAGTGGCTATCTGCACCTTCAGCAGGGTGCTGAAGTGAATGCTGTTCAAAATGTCGAGATCGGCGGCGTGGTGTCCACTGTTGTAGGGACTACCTCTGTTGAGGACAAGGCTGTTGGCTATTTCAACGATACTGTTACGCTTGGTGAGAATGGTCAAATCAATATCGGTGAACCCTCGAGTGCTGCCAATGGACAGGTGACCGTCGGAACCGATGGAGTCTTGACGATTGACGCTTCCGCTTTCTCGGAAGAGAAGGCTGTGGTTGACGGAGCTCTCACGGTTGAAGAAGTTGGGTCTGTGGTGTTTGAAAACATTGGCAAGGCTGGATCCTTCCTGCTGGCAACCGGAACCGTAACCGGCTTGTCCGGCAATGTTGACACTGGGAACGTGTTCGTGACGGCCAGTGTTGGCGAAGCTCAAGCCGAGGGCACTTTTGTGCAGGCATCTGCTAATACCGCTGTCTCCGATGATACGGATTTCAACACTGCGGCAGTTCAGGTTATCAACGGTTACGGTAATGACCATGTGCGCGACGTCCTTGCTGCTATTGGCGATACGACGGCGGGCGATACGAGCTTTGTCGAAGGCGGTAAGCTGACTGCTACCGGTGTTCAGGCTGCTAAGGAATCCCTGATTGCTCCTGTGACGGCTGGTACGTACAACGTGGCCTATGATGCTGCCAACGTGATCTCCGACAAGCTGATCCAGCGCAACCTGGAAGTCAAGAACGGTCTGGGCGTTTGGGCTGACGTGTTCTACGCCTCCAACGAAACTGACACGCTCTACGGTGCTTCGGGCTACAGTGCCGACATCTACGGCGGCATGCTCGGCGTGGACATGGCCTTCGGTGAAGGCGCCCGTGTCGGTGCGGCTCTCTCGATTGGTACGGGCGATGCCGACAGCGAAGGTACGGTGTTCAAGTACAGCTCGGATGCCGACTTCTGGGGTCTGTCGCTGTACGCCGGTAAGGACGTTGGCGGTCTGACCTTCACGGCCGACATGAGCTACTTGTGGCTTGACAACGACATCAGCGGCTCGGTTAACGGTGCTTCGGCCTCCGAATCTTTGGATTCGACGGTCTTCACCATTGGTGCCCGAGCTGACTGGGCGGCCTATGCCGGTGACGTGATGCAGGTTGTGCCGCACGTCGGCATTCGCTGGGCCAACATTGATGTCGACGATTACCGCGGCATGAGCATGGACTCCATGAACGTGATCGAAATGCCGATCGGCGTGACGGTCAAGGGCAACTTTGAGACGGCCTCCGGCTGGACGGTGACGCCTGCGTTTGACTTCACGGTCGCTCCGCAGATCGGCGACACCGAAGTCGAAACGATCGTCGGCGATGTTGATGTGATCGACAACGTGTACAACGCCACCATCGGCGTGAGTGCCGGCAACGACACGATGCGCTTCGGTCTGGACTACAAGTACGGCTTCGGCAACGAAGGTCGTTCGAACAACACTTTCAACCTGAAGGCCTCCTACCTCTTCTAATTTCGGAAGAGAGGAACAAGGAAGGAAGCGTTCGCGGCTTCGGCTGCGGGCGTTTCCGGACAGCCTGAAGTGCAATGGGGCGGGAGCAGATCAGGATTCGCTCTTGACCTGTTCTCGCTCTTTTTTCTCGATTCCGGGAGCCGACCATGGCGAAATTGCCTGAACTCCGCTTTACATGCTCCCCACACGGAAGACGCGAGGGGGCTCGCGGAGTTCTAAGAGCTCAAACAAACGCCGACGCTTGGCAGGAATTGTATTTCTCACCCAAGCGTTGGCGTTTTTCCTTTTATCCGCACGGACAAGTTCCAGATTTTTGATCAACGAATCGATGGAGTTGTTCGGAATCTTGAGCTGCGAATTGCCGCTTTGCACTCGTTTAGCCGTAGACATCATGATCATGCGCAGTCCGGTAGCCAGCGCAGTCACAAATACCTTGCCCTGCAATGATCTAGCTCCGACACGCAGTCGATCTCCATCCACCCAATTTTTAAGCTGATTGAAATCCTGCTCAACCAACCCTCTGGCTCGATAAATCCTCAGAGCTTCAAACGGATCATTGATGCAATTCGACCGCAACACAAAGTGCGAAGCACGCTCGGCCGTTTGATCCATCTTTGTCGTGTCCAATGCCCAGAGTTTTCGTCCTTGTTCGTCGACTCTTTCCTTGATAAATCGGCGATAAGCATCCCATAAATCGGAAGGCACTCTGCGAGCAGATTTCAACAAAGAAATGATTTCCGAGGCCTTCTTCCAAATTAAAGCTCTTTGCTCGTCAAAGACCTTGTCCATCCGATACAGGTGTACTTTCACTTTGGCGTTGAGTCTGCCGCAGGAGCAGTTTTGCTGCCAATCTTCGGCATACGTATAGGCGCAAACTCCCAGATCTCCGTCGTAAAAGGCCCCGTTCTTCAACGCTTCCATGTGTTTGTCGAAGGCCAGCTCAATGGCGTCTTCGGCTATCCTCACGCCTTGCAGAAACGACAACTCCAGATTGAGCATCTTCTGCACATTCATCAGTGTCGAGTAACCGCGATCCGTGACAAGAATATTGCGGCTCAGATCAACCCGAGCTTCCTGCATCAACATCAGAACATCAAGCAGTGAAGAGCTGTCATTGACGGCACCGTCGTACAGATGTGCAAAAACAATGTCACCTGTGCGTTGGTCACACACCACGGTGAAGTTAACCTGCTTGAGATCGGGATCGCGTTTAGCGTGTCCGTACTGAGCTTCGGCAATGGATTCCGAATAAGTCGATATGGATGTGCTGTCCAGAGCGTATTCGATTTTCTGCCCCTTCAGTTCCGGCTTCTTTTCGAAAATCTTTTCCCAAATTTCTCCCTGACGTCTATGGCGGCGTTCGAAATAGTCGAGGACTTGTTCTTTTTTGACGGCAGCCAGAATCTCTGAAATTTTTTGTCCTGAAAGAGGCGCATCCTCAGGCAGCCAATTTTGTTGCCGCCAAAGATCAAAGGTCATCATGGACGTGCCGCCGGCCAATTTGTAGATGGCCAGATAAAGAAGCTTTTTGCCCAGCTGCTTGCCGAATACTTCCACAAGATGCTCAAGGATGCCATGCGATTTGGCAATTTCGACAGCGGCCCACGTCAAACCGACATTGAGAGTCGGCAATAAAGCGTTTTCCTCTTCATCGACTTCCAACCCCGGCTTGCGAGGGAAATCGTTGAGGTATTCCTCAAGCAAGACGGGACGTTTGTTAGCGCCCCAGAACCACTGCTGTCCGGCGTACTGGGGGTGATCGATCAGAAACTTCTCGGACATGGCGATGCTGTCATCGGGCATGAGACGACCGACATGACGGCGCATGGCACGTTTGGGCTTTTTAGCCACTTTGTCCCAGCACATTTTGTAGGCCTTGATGTATGTGCGACCTTGGGCGTTGGTTTCGGCGGTGAAATTCCAGTTGACGGGGGAATTTGCGGACAACTCAGGCATTTCAAATCCCTATATATAACGTAGGGAGTATTTTAACATGAAAAGAAAACTCCCTGAAAATTTTTTTGAACAAAATCAGAGAGCTAAAACGAGAAAATGGAAATTTTTTAACCTGAATCAAGCTCTATGGGGAGCAGGTAACAGGGAGTTCAGGTTTCAGGGAAAATGGAAAAATTTCTTTTAGGAGGAACGATTTTCTCTTAAAGTGGATCGATGTGTCTGGCTTTGGGTATCTGGCTTCATGTTGAGAGTCTTACTGGCTTCTTTGTCAGGAGGGTGGGCAAAAGCTGTGAAGGGCGTAGCCCGAAACAGGTTTTGCCCACCCTCCTTAGCGACTGTTGGAAGAGGGTTGAATTTTCGGAATATTTGATCTGATTAAATGTCCAGTCATTTGGCTTTTAAAAGGCTAACAAAGTACTCGTTGGGGGACATCATCCCTAACTTTGAGTGCGGACATTTACCATTGTAGTAGAAAATCCATTGTTGTATCTGAGCCTGAGCCTCTGCTCGGGAATTAAAGCACTGCTTGACCGGCAGCGTTTCTCGCTTCAGGGTCGCCCAAAACGATTCGCCCGCAGCGTTATCCCAACACTGTGCTCGTCGACTCATCGAGCACCGAAAACCGTATTCTTGAAGCACAGCTTGAAACGCTTGACTGCAATATTGCGAGCCCCGGTCACTATGGAAAAGACAACCTTGATTTGGCAACTCATTGTCATAAGCCTTTTGTAAGGCCTCAACAACCAAAGCCTGAGTCATTCGACTGCCAAAGTGTTGGGCGAACTCTTAAAGTACCCCCAAAATGAACCAACCCCCTAATTTGCGACAGTTTCCAGATTCATTTTTTTGAAAAAATTTGTGGGGGATAGATATCCAAGTCCTTCCTGGATTCGTTCTTCGTTATACCACTGAATGTAGTCGTTGATGATTGCTATGAGTTCTTTTCGTGTTGAGCCGTATCGCTGATGGAATGGCATCTGGTAGATGGTCTCTGATTTTAAGTGTCCATAAAAATTTTCCATGCTTGCGTTGTCGTAGCAGTTACCCTTTCTTGAATAACTCAAGGTAATGCCGAGTTTCTCTGCTTCATCGCGGTAAGCAGGGCTAGTGTAGGTACCTCCTTGGTCACTATGCAGTAGGCTTCCGCCATAAAAGCGAATTTGTTTCAGTGTTTTCAGCGCTAGTTCGACTGTCGCTCCAGTATCAAAATCCCACGCGACGATTTCTTTGGTACACAGATCCTTAATGGTGCCCAGTATCAACCATCCTTCTCTGGTGTGGAAAAACGTCATATCGGATACAAACTTCGTTCTAGGGACCTTTGCTTTGAAGTTGCGCTTCAGCAGATTGGTGGTCGGACGATCATCAACCAAACAGCTGTTACGCCCACGAGGAAAGCTCTTCTTTTCTCTTCGGATTCTCGCATTTAGACCGTAGGCTCGCATCAACCGCGCAACTCGTTTGTGATTGATTGCTACATTGAATTGCCGGCTCATTTCTACCGCCATACGCTTAGCACCGTAACTGAATCGATGCTGGACTTGGAACGTCCTGATTGCATCTACGAGACTGTTGGGAGTTATGGATTCAAGACGCTTTTTAATGCGGTAATAAGTACTTCTGTGAATTTGGAACAAGTCGCACGCCTCCAGTGCGGTGACACCTTCTGCTCGTAATTCGTCGATGCGCTTGACTATTTCTGTCTTCGAAAGTTTTTGTTGCTGTAGTTCTCTCTTAACCCACCGGCGTACAGCATTTTGTTTGCACAGCCGATGCAAATCCTTGTTGTTTTCCATGGTGCGCATTCCAGTCTTGATCAAACTGGAATCAATGGTACGACGGAACTCGCTATCGAAGCTGTATTTCCGTAACCATCTTTGAACCGTCCTGATGCAGACTCCGGCAGCAGTAGCTGCCGCTGAGGTAGACATTGCTCCTTTCCGAATCTGCTCAATCAGTAAAGCAACAAGAGAGTGTTCCAAACAAAGGTTTTTAATTTTTGGACGATGCGATATGAAGGCGAAATCGATGGAACCGCCATATTTTCTTACCTTCTTAACCCATCCCTTGAAAGTGTTGTAGGACAGGTTGTGTCGGGCTGCGTAGGCTTTGATTCCGTACTTCTGTTGACTAAAAAAATCGACCAAAATTTCTTTGCGCTCTTGAATTGAAAATTTTTGATGATCGCTAAAAACCCAATCTTCATGTCCATGCTTGTAGCGTCTTCGCCAGTCTTGAATCTGGTCTAACGACACGTTCAACATGGAAGCAATTTCTTGTGATGATTTCCGTTGTGCAAAGTAGTCAACAATTTGTTTGCGGACACGGTAACTGATAGTCATAAACACACCTCGCGAGAGTCTCAGTGTGTCGCATTTGTGGGGGTCAGTTCATTTTCGGGGGTCAATTTAAAGGACGCTTGACAGCCAAAGCTGTAACCCACCAAACGCCGTGTGCCTAAATCAATGACGCTGGCAAGATAAAGCCATCCTTCCTTGGTCGGAATGTAAGTAATGTCTCCACACCAAGCCTGGTTGATGCCAAAGTCATCAAAGCGACGATCAAGCAGGTTGCTCGCACAGCCCAGTTGATGTTCACTGTCAGTCGTTTTGACATATTTGCGATGGTAGCGATGATAAAGACCGTTGTCGCGCATAATGCGTCTTAACCGTTTGTAATCAATGCTCAAGCCTTCTTTTCTGAGATGACGATAACAACTCATCAATCCCGGTGTGTAACCCCGTGATTGCTTGATAAAACCTTTGACAGCGGTCAGGATGAACTCATCGGTATGAACCACACCATGACGGTGCTTTTGATCCGATTTCAACCACGAATAGAAGCCACTGGCACTCACATGAAGTAACTGACAAGCTCGAGTTATGGGAAGGTAACAGTGACGCCCTATCTCTGCACGGTCAATGCAGCACTTTAAATAGACGTACTTCCTTAGGGCATTTTGGCGAAGTACGCCGTCGCTTTTTTTAAGAAATCAATCTCGGCTTCCCTTTCGCGCAGAAGCTTTTTTAGACGAGCAATTTCTTGTTCAGCTGATAGCTGTTCTTGGGGCAGTTCTTCCTTGGCCTTCCTCCACCAGCTGTTAACTGTCTTACAACTGATTTCCAGACTCTTGGCAACACCCATTTGTGTTTCGCCATTGCGAATGCGCTCAATAACGGAGTTTTTAAATTCTTGGGAAAATTGTTTCATTTTGATCCTCTTGATGCTTTATTTTAAAAAACTCAGGA